>OAWD01000202.1_pt1 | contig 56727 bp, 57 predicted proteins | sample 1495361 | NCBI WGS metagenome assembly OAWD01 (sample SAMEA2580130, study PRJEB22360) | human gut metagenome | biome: human gut; feature: human-associated habitat; material: faeces | place: Denmark | collected 2008/2010 | reverse complement strand
CCGTTCGGCGCTTCCTTAAAGAGGGCACCTGCCACCGGCTGGAGTTCTTCGGGAAACCCCTGCTTTGGTTCGGTAAAATTGATCCCGGCGCCAAGGACAATGTAGTCAATATTCCCGGTTTCAAAGTCGGCGGCAGCCTCGGTGAGAATGCCGCAGATTTTTTTATCCTTTATGTAGAGGTCGTTGACCCATTTAATCTCAGGCTCCAGGCCTGTCACGTCCGCGATGGCCTGGCGGATCAGAACACTGGCGGCAATGGTGATGAAAAGGGACTGGCTGATGGCCGTGCCGGGCCGCAGGATCATGCTCAGATAAATCCCGGAGCCGCCGGGCGAGAAAAAGGTGCGCCCCATGCGCCCGCGTCCGCCGGTCTGGGACTCCGCGATGATGACTGTGCCGTCCGGCGCCCCGGCCAGGGCCCGCTCCTTGCCAAGGCTGTTGGTGGAGTCAAGGGAAGGGTAGACCTCCAGACGCTCCGCCTGCGCCGGGTCCTTCAGCCAGGGTGCGATGGAAGCAGCGGAGAGAATATCGTTGCTTTTACACAGCGTGTAGCCCTGCCGGGTTTTGGACGTGATCTGGTAGCCCTTATCTCTGAGGGCCTTGATGGCCTTCCAGACAGCACTCCGGGAGAGGTTCAGCTCTTCTGCCAGCGCTTCGCCGGACACAGGGTTTCCCCGGTTTTCCTCCAGTATTTTTAAAAGGTCGGTTTGTGTGGACATGGGCAGTTCTCCTTTATATTTATTAGTCTTATTATAAGATAGAAGAAAAGCAGCGGTCAATGCAAGAATCCTCTGAGGGCAAAATATTGCTGTTTTTCGCGCTCAGAATCTTTAAACAAACCTTAAAAAGGTTACAGGAGTAAAAATATGACTTTTATATTTAAAAGAGGAAAGTAAATAAAAAAGGAATATTTTGCCATCAAATTAAAATGATTCTTAATTATTGGACAATTTAATGCCTATTTCAGTCAAAATAATCTAAAATGTCAAAAATTTGGTTAAAAAAGTGCACGTTTGTGTTATAATATTATTCAAACAAGAGTTTTTAAAGTAAGATCATTAAGATAAAGAGGTTAATCTATGAGAGTCTTATTAAAAATCACAGATATCATCGATGTGGAAGTGCTGCAGAAAATTCAAGATTCTTTTTCAGATGCAACAGGCTTTGCGACCATCACCGTAGATTACAAGGGAAACCCCATTACGGAATACAGTAATTTTTCCGGCTACTGCACCAAGGTGCGGGAGGACGCCAAGTGTCTCGAGTGCTGCTATCGTTCCGACGCTCACGGAGGCATTGAGTCTGCCCGTTCAGGAAAACCCTCAATCTATATCTGTCATGGAGGCCTCGTAGATTTAGCAGTTCCGATCATGGTCAAGGGGAATTATCTGGGCGCCATTATGTCCGGCCAGATCCGGATTGACGAGGAGGGAATGAAAAAGCTGCCTCTCGGTTCTGTTTCCGAGCTCACCGATTTCTCAGGTAACCCGGAGCTTCAGAAGCTTTATGATCAGACGATGGTGACCACTCTGAAACAGGTTCACGCTGCTGCGGACCTTTTGTATACGATTGCCAATTATCTGGTCGAAAAGCAGATGATTCACATCATGCAGGAAGAGCTGCACAACAAAAACCTCGAGCTCATGGAAGAGGTCAAGCTGAGAAGTGAAGTGGAGGCGGCCCTCAAGGAGGCGGATCTCAAGGCGCTGCAGGCCCAGATCAATCCGCACTTCCTCTTTAATGTCCTCAATACCATCGGGCGTCTGGCTCTTCTTGAAAATGCCGAAAAGACCCAGGAGATGATCTATGCCTTTTCGGATATGATGCGTTATACTTTAAAAAAGGAAAACACCAATATCGTTACTTTGAAGGAAGAGGTTGAGCATGTGCGAAATTACCTCTCGATTCAGAAGATGCGCCTGGGAGAGCGTCTGGATTATTCCATTCACATCGACGAGGACGCCGAAGAGGTGATGTGCCCCTTCATGACGATCCAGCCTTTTGTGGAGAACGCGATCAATCATGCGATTGAACCCCATGCTGCCGGCGGCAAGGTGATGATCACCGGAGAACAGGACGGCGATATCGTGACGGTCCGCATTATTGACGATGGAAAGGGAATCGCTCCGGAGTTGATTGAAAAGATCCTTGATGGCAACTACGACCCAGAGGCGCAGGGTAATGACAAAAATACGGGTATTGGCATTAACAATGCCAATAAACGGCTAAAATATTATTATGGCCCTGAATTTGGTATTAAGATCAACAGTGAAGTTGGTAAAGGGACTGAAGTGATGATTAAGATACCCCGTAAGGCATTATTAGGGAGAGGTTTAAATGTATAAATTATTTATCGTAGAAGACGAACATCTGGAAATTGAAGCGATTGAATTGATTTTAAGTCAGTACGGTAAAAATATCACGGTCATTGGAAAAGCGTCTTCAGGACGCGTTGCTCTTGAAGAGATCAGAAGGCTGGATCCTGACATTGTTCTTCTGGATATCAATATCCCGGAAATCAATGGTATTGATGTGCTGCGTGCCATCAAAAAAGAGGATCAGGAAAAAAAGGTCATTTTAATCACTGCTTTTAACGAGTTCGATTTTGCCCACCAGGCCATCAAAGCCCGTGTGGATGATTTCCTGCTGAAGCCTATCAGGCCTCAGCAGCTTATGGAATCCATCAACATGGTGATCTCTACATTAAAAGCAAACGCAAAAAATAAATTTGACGAGAAGATGAGTGAAGTCATTTTCGCAGTTGTCCAGAAAAAATACAGCGACACCAGAAGCGTCCTCACCGAATACCTGGATCTGCTCTATGACCACTATGGCTACGACCTGATGTCCATCCAGAATGAGATTCAGCATTTTATGGAGGAGCTGAACATTGTTTCCATGGATACCTGCGGCTACGACATCAAAAGTCCGCTGCGTATGAAGAACAACCAGCAATTTGTGACGTCCTATAAAAACCGATACGATCTGAAGGTCGAAATTATGAAGGTTATTGACAAAATTTTCGATCACCTCATGGACAATAAGGAAAACCGGAAGAATAATATTGAGGATATCCTGAATTATATTGACCGGAACTGCCATAAGGACATTTCTCTGGATCAGGTGGGCGAGTACGCCAACATGAGCTCTTACTATCTGAGTAAAATTTTTAAAAAAGAAACCGGCGTCAATTTTGTCACCTACCTCACCGAACGAAAAATTGAGATTGCCAAGGATATGCTGCTCAACACTGATGTGCCGATTATCAATATCGCGCTGGATTTGTCCTACCATGAGCCAAATTATTTCAGTAAGGTTTTTAAGAAAAGCACAGGAATGACGCCGACAGAGTACAGGCGTCTGCGAAAGGGCGACAGTGGCGAGGAAAAGGAAGAAGAAAAGGAAATTTCCTGATTTTATTCTTAAAGCAAAAAAAGATAAACTTATAAAAAACACGTAGAAAACAGGTCTGAGAAGCGGGAAGTGTGATTAAAAAATGCACTTCCTGTTTTTATTTTACGAAAATTCACAAAATAATATCGGGAAAAGACAAAAAAAGATAGGGCTCTCAAAGGTCAAAGACAAAAAGAAACCAAATTGAAAACCGTTTTCAAAAAAAGCGGCAATCGGACAATAATTTTATAACAATAGTGCAAGTAATTACTCCCGTATATGGATTAAAATAGTAACAGTAAGAATATTAATATCAACCAAGGAGGGCAAAGCTTATGACAAATGAAGCTTTAGGTATGATTGAAACCAAAGGTCTTGTTGGCTGTATTGAAGCAGCTGATGCAATGGTTAAATCTGCAAATGTAGTATTAACAGGCTATGAAAAAATCGGTTCTGGTTTAGTAACCGTTATGGTTCGTGGCGATGTTGGTGCTGTAAAAGCAGCCGTAGACGCTGGCGCAGCTGCAGCTGACAAAGTAGGTCAGGTTGTTTCTGTACACGTTATCCCAAGACCACATCAAGATGTGGAAAAAATGTTACCTAGTTTTTAATCTAAATTTAATGGAGGTGTAGATTAATGAAAGATGATTTAATGAACAAATTGATGGAAGAAGTCATGAAAAAAATGGATGAAGTTGAAGAAACAGGTACTTGTGCAGCAGCAACTGGTGTTTGTGGCTTAACTGAATTCGTTGGAACCGCCATTGGTGACACCATTGGTTTCGTAATCGCTAATGTAGACTCTCAGTTACATGAAGCAATGAAAATTGACCCTAAATATAGATCAATCGGTATTTTATCCGCTCGTACTGGTGCTGGCCCTCAGGTTTTCGCAGCTGACGAAGCTGTTAAAGCTACCAACACAGAAGTTGTTTCCTGCGAATTCGCAAGAGATACAAAAGGTGGCGCTGGTCACGGTTCTTTAATTATTTTCGGTGCTGAAGACGTATCTGATGCTAAACGTGCTGTTGAAGTCGCTTTAAATGACTTAAACAGAACTTTCGGCGATGTATACGGAAACGACGCTGGCCATCTGGAATTCCAGTACACAGCAAGAGCTTCTTTCGCTTGCAACATGGTATTAGGCGCTCCAATTGGTAAAGCATTCGGTATCGTTGTAGGCGCTCCTGCAGGTATCGGCGTATTAATGTCTGATGCTGCTTTAAAAGCTGCTAACGTAGAATTAGTTGGTTATGCTTCACCTGATAATGGTGGCACACAATATTCAAACGAGTCCATGATTTTCTTCTCTGGCGACGCAGGTGCTGTTCGTCAAGCTATTTACGCTGCAAGAGAAGTTGGTAAACCAGCTCTGGAAGCTATGGCTGGTCCTGCACCATCTTCTACAACTCCTTATATTTAAGAAGCAGTAGCGAAATAGTTATAGAAAAGAGGAGGAATGACTATGAGATCAAAAAGATTTGAAGCGTTAGATGCTCGTCCGGTTAAAAAGGACGGTTTCGTAAAAGAATGGCCTGAAGTAGGTCTTATTGCAATGAATAACCCCGGAGATCCTACTCCGAGCTTGAAAATTGAAAATGGCGTTATCGTAGAAATGGACGGTAAGGCAAGAGCAGAATTCGATATGCTCGATACCTTCATCGCAAACTACGGTATCCGTACAGAAAAAGCACAGGAATACATGGCAATGGATTCTCTGGAAATTGCTCGTATGCTTTGTGATATCAACGTACCAAGAGCAACTGTTGTAGACATTACTACTTCCATTACTCCTGCTAAAATTACCGAAGTTTTAGGTAACATGACAGTACTGGAAATGATGATGGCACAGACAAAAATGCGTGCCCGCTTAATGCCTTCTAACCAGTGCCACGTTACCAACGTTAAAGATAACATGGTTCAGATCGCGTGTGACGCTGCTGAAGCTGCTATCCGTGGTTTCGACGAAATGGAAACAACCGTTGGTATCGCTCGTTACGCTCCTTTCAACGCCTTAGCGATCATGGTTGGCGCAAATGTTGGCCGTCCTGGTATCTTAACACAGTGTGCTGTTGAAGAAGCGACCGAACTTGACTTAGGTATGAAGGGCTACACCGCTTATGCTGAAACGATTTCTGTATATGGTACAGAACCAGTATTCATGGATGGCGATGATACTCCTTACTCTAAAGCATTCTTAGCATCCTGCTACGCTTCCCGTGGCCTTAAGATGCGTTTTACATCCGGTTCCGGTTCTGAAGTACAGATGGGTTATGCCGAAGGTAAATCCATGTTATACTTGGAAGCCCGCTGCTTATATGTAACAAAAGGCGCTGGCGTTCAGGGTACTCAGAATGGTTCCGTATCCTGTATCGGTGTACCTGCCGGTGTACCTGGCGGTATCCGTGAAGTATTGGCTGAAAACTTATTAGCAGCATGTTTAGACCTTGAATGTGCTTCTTCTAATGACCAGACCTTCACCCACTCAGACCTTCGTAGAGTTGCTCGTTCATTAATGCAGATGGTACCAGGTACGGACTATATCTGTTCTGGTTACTCTTCTACACCAAACTACGACAACATGTTCGCAGGTTCTAACTGGGATGCTGAAGACTATGATGACTGGAACGTAATCCAGCGTGACCTTAAGATCGACGCCGGCTTACAGCCAGCTGATGAAGATACTGTTGTTGCTGCCCGTGCAAAAGCTGCCCGTGCTATGCAGGTTATCTTCCGTGAATTAGGCTTACCGGAAATCACCGATGAAGAAGTTGAAGCTGGTACATACGCTAACGGTTCTCAGGATATGCCTGACCGTGACGTAGTTGCTGACCTGAAAGCTGCTGAAGACTTAGTAAACCGCGCAACCGCTGTTGACTTCGTTAAAGCATTAGACCGCGGCGGCATGAGAGATGTTGCTGAATCTATCTTCAACATTCAGTTACAGAAATGTGCTGGTGACTACTTACACACCGCTTCTATGATCACATCTGACTGGGAAGTTGTTTCTGCAGTTAACTACATGAATGACTACCATGGTCCAATGACTGGTTATGTAATCAGTGATGAAAGATGGAAAGAAATTCAGGATATTCCATGGGCTGTTGACCCAGCCAGCATTTAAGGAAAGGGGTGTAGTAGAATGGCTATTAATGAACAAATGTTAAAAAGTATCATCGAAGATGTTTTAAATGAAATGAGCGGCGCTGCTCCTGCATGCGATGCTGCTCCTGCTGCTCCGGCTGCTTCTGCCGCTGCTGCTGCAGGTTCTGTTGAATTAACTCCAGTAGGGGATGTTCAGCAGGGCGTTGCTGCTGACGAAGTTCTGATTGGTTTAGCTCCAGCTTTTGCTGAATTCCAGACAGAAAATATTGTTGGCGTACCTCATGATAAAATCTTAAAAGAAATTATTGCCGGTATCGAAGAAGAAGGTTTAAAAGCTCGTGTTATCAAAGTATACAGAAGCTCCGACGTTGCTGTATGCGGACATGACGCTGCTGAACTGAGTGGTTCTGGCGTTGCTGTTGGCTTACAGTCAAAAGGCACCTGCTTAATCCACCAGAAAGATTTACCACAGTTATCTAACTTGGAATTATTCTCTCAGGCTCCTTTGATCGATTTAGACACCTATCGTGCCATCGGTAAAAATGCTGCTAAATATGCTAAAGGCGAAAGCCCGGCTCCAGTTCCGGTTCGTAATGACCAGATGGCTCGTCCTGCTTATCAGGCTAAAGCTGCTCTGTTACACATTAAAGAAACAGAACATGTTGTGCCAGGTAAGAAACCTGTAGAAATGAAAGTTACATTCAAATAGGAGGTGGATAGAATGACTCAAGAACAAATGTTAGAACAGATCGTTAAACAAGTTATGGCGTCTATGTCAGCTGCACCAGCTGAAGCACCTTCTTGTGCTTGTGGCGACAAAGTTACAAAAGATGATTACCCAATCGGTGATAAGAGACCAGAATTAATTATCTCTGCTACTGGCAAACAGTACAAAGAATTAACACTGGATAAATTATTAGCTGGTGAATTAACCGCTGAAGATTTAAGAATCAGACCAGAAACTCTGGAATTACAGGCTCAGGTAGCTGAATCTGTACATCGTGATGCATTCGCAGGCAACTTAAGAAGAGCTGCTGAATTGATCGCTGTTCCAGATGCTCGTTTACTTGAAATCTACAATGCACTGAGACCTTACAAATCTACTAAAGATGAACTGTTAGCTATCTCAGAAGAACTGAAAACTCAGTACAATGCACCTATCTCTGCAGCTTTAGTAGCAGAAGCTGCTGAAGTTTACTATGTAAGAAAGAGATCTAAAGAATTTAAGTAAACACAACATAATCCAGGAAATTGTTTGGAGGAAGCGATATGATTATTGCAGGTATTGATATTGGTAATGCAAGTACCGAAACGGCGCTTGCCCGATATACTGACGGAAAACCTGAGTTCCTGAGCAGTGGCATCGTTAGTACCACTGGTATGAAAGGGACACGTCAAAATATTCATGGAGTGTTCGCCTCTCTAAAACAAGCCCTTGAAAAAGCAAACTTAACTGTTGATAATGTTGATTTAATTAGAATCAATGAAGCCGCTCCAGTTATTGGTGATGTGGCTATGGAAACTATTACTGAGACAATTATTACAGAATCAACCATGATCGGTCACAATCCTTCCACACCGGGAGGATTGGGGACCGGCGTTGGTGTTACTGTAAATATAAGGGAAATTAATAGTGTTAAAAAAGGCGACTCGGTTATTGTCATCATTCCGCGTGAAGTTGACTTTGAGAGTTCCTCCAGCATTATTAATCAGGCCGTTGCAAACGGCGTTTTTGTAAATGGTGCCATTGTCCAGCGTGATGATGGCGTTTTAATTAATAACCGTTTGAACAAACAGATCCCGATTGTCGATGAAGTTTCTTTAATTGATAAGGTTCCGCTTGGAATGCGTGCTGCTGTAGAAGTAGCAGCTCCAGGAGCCGTTGTTGAACAATTATCCAATCCTTATGGGATTGCAACAGTCTTCGATTTATCCTCAGATGAAACCAAACAAGTTGTTCCTGTATCAAGAGCCTTGATCGGGAACCGTTCTGCCGTTGTCATCAAAACACCAGCAGGGGACGTTAAAGAACGTAAAATCCCAGCTGGTAAAATCATTATCCAGGGCGAACATAAAAAAGCCGAAGTTAATGTTGATGAAGGCGCGGAAATCATCATGGATGCAATCCGAAGCGTTGCGCCTGTCGAAGATGTTAAGGGGGAAGCCGGGACAAACGCCGGCGGTATGCTCGAAAAGGTAAGACAGGTTATGTCAAACCTGACTGAACAGAATCCTCAAAACATCAAAATTCAGGATTTATTAGCTGTTGACACCTTTGTGCCTCAGAGCGTAAAGGGTGGTATGGCCGACGAATTTTCCATGGAAAATGCTGTTGGTATCGCCGCGATGGTTAAGGCTGATAAATTACAGATGAACATGATTGCTGAAGTTCTTGAAAAAGAACTGAACGTTAAGGTTGAAGTCGGCGGTGTTGAAGCTGACATGGCGATCCGCGGTGCGTTAACCACCCCGGGGAGCAATAAACCGCTCGCGATCATTGACATGGGCGCAGGATCGACAGATGCTGCTATTATTAACAGGGCTGGCGAAATACATTCTATTCATCTGGCAGGCGCTGGTAACATGGTCACCATGCTTATCGGTTCAGAACTTGGTTTCGAGGACTCAGGTCTGGCAGAAGATATTAAAAAATATCCTTTAGCAAAGGTAGAAAGCTTATTCCATATTCGTCATGAAGATGGAACTGTTCAATTTTTTGATGAACCATTAGATCCGAGATCATTTGCACGTGTCGTTATTCTGACACCAAGTGGCATGGTTCCGATTCCAGGAAACCATTCGCTGGAAAGAATCCGTACTGTGCGCCGAGAAGCAAAAACCAAAGTTTTTGTTGTCAACGCGATTCGTTCATTGGAACGCGTCAGCCCAACTGGTAATGTAAGAGACATCGAGTTTGTTACATTGGTCGGTGGCTCTGCGCTCGACTTCGAGATTCCGCAGCTGGTAACGGATGCTTTATCAAAATTCAGTATTGTAGCAGGTAGAGCAAATATAAGAAGTGTAGAAGGTCCAAGAAACGCAGTTGCCACCGGATTAGTACTTGCGTACGGCGAAGGTGAATAACATGAACGTGAACTTCGAAGCTCCAAAACCAGAAATAAAGGTTTATTACAATAAAAACTCTGTCAATAAAAGCATTGTCACACAGGTTTTATTAGGCATCGAAGAAGAAGGTTTACCTTATTCTCTTGAAGAAAAGGACAACAATGACGGCGTTGAGCTGGCTTACAAAGCGGCTGAGGTCTCACATCTCGGTGTGGGCATCGGTATCGGCGACAGTATTGTTTTACATTACATTAAGCTGAAAGAAAACGCTCCGCTGTTTTCAGTCTGTCTTCAGGATGATGAGAATACCCTCAGAGCCATTGGCGCAAATGCGGCCAGACTTGTAAAACGAATGCCTTTTAAAGACATTGGCAGTGCTAAATAGTGAGGGGGGATTTATTTGAGACAAGCATTAGGGTTGATTGAAGCGATTGGGCTGGCAACAGCCATTGAAGCCACTGATGCTGCTGTGAAATCAGCAAATGTCGAGTTGCTTGGGTTAGAATCCGCTAAAGGCGACGGTATGCATACCATTAAAGTTGTTGGCGACGTAGGTGCCGTTAAAGCTGCTGTTGAAGCGGCGACGGCGGCCTGTGCCAAAGGCCGCGGTGTCTTTAGTACAAAAGTGATTGCACGTCCGGCCGATGGGCTTGGACCGATGATCTATAACAACCAGACAATGGGCTTTGATCCGGAACAGGATCGCGATCGGATGGAACTGGACTCTTACTGGGTTTTTAACAAGTATGACCAGAAAAAACCGACAACCGCAGTGGAAAAAACACTGACGCCTATTTCTGAAGAAAAAGATGAAGCAGTCGAAGAACAACCGACAGAAGAAGAATAATCCTTGCGAACAGCAGATCCATAGATCTTAAAGAAAAGGTGTAAGCGAATGAATGATATTGAAAGAAAAGTGATTGAAGAGATTGTCATCAACACTGTCAAGAAATTAATGGCAGAAAAAGACGCTCCCAATCGCGTGCCGTTGGGCGTTTCCAATAAACATCTTCACTTGACACAGGAACATGTCGAAATATTATTCGGCAAAGGACATCAGCTTACAAACTTGAAAGATGTTAAACAGCCTGGTCAGTTTGCATGTGAAGAATGTGTCAAAATCATTGGACCCAAAGGTGAATTTCCTAAAGTTAGAGTTTTAGGACCAGCAAGAAGCGAAACCCAGATTGAACTTTCAATGACCGATGCACGAACATTAGGTGTGAATGTACCGATTCGTGAATCCGGAAAACTGGAAGGAACACCGGGACTTATTCTGGAAGGACCGTGCGGACGTGTTGAACTGGATCATGGTGCCATTGCGGCACTGCGTCACATTCACATGACTCCGGACATTGCAGAACAGCTGGGACTGAAGGATGGCGATTGTGTAGGTGTGGAAAGCAGTGGGCTGCGTCCTACTCTTTTCCGTGATGTGTTGGTACGTGTATCACCGAAATATGCTTATGAAATGCATATTGATACCGATGAAGCCAATGCTGCCGGACTTAAAAATAATGACATTTTAAAAATTGTTAAAAAGCAGGAGAAATAATGGACTGGAAGAGCGGTAATGACACGATACTAGAGTTTAATGAACTGATCAAAGCCAAAAGAGCAAACCCTTATCAGGGTAGCCTGAAGGTTGGCGTCGACCTTGGTACAGCCAATATCGTTGTAGCTGTTGTTGACGAAAATAACCGTCCGGTAGCAGGCGCTACCCAGGGCGCTCACGTTGTAAGAGACGGGATCGTCGTGGATTATCTCGGAGCGGTGAACATCGTCAGAACATTAAAATCCGAAGTCGAAAATATTATTGGTGTTGATTTAACGTATGCCAATGCCGCAACCGCTATCCCACCTGGAATTTTGGAAGGAAATACTAAGATTATTTCCAATGTTGTGGATTCAGCTGATTTTACCGTTACCAATGTGGTCGACGAACCGACGGCGGCCGCAACCGTTTTGGGAATCCAGAACGGAGCTGTTGTAGACGTTGGGGGTGGTACCACCGGTATCAGTATTTTGAAAAATGGTGAAGTCATTTTTACAGCCGATGAGGCAACTGGCGGGACGCATATGAGTCTTGTCATCGCAGGCGCTTATCATATCAGCTTTGAAGAAGCAGAAGAAATGAAAAAGCATGAAGACCAGCGGAAGATATTTCCAGTCATTAAACCAGTTGTGGAAAAGATGGCGTCAATTGTCCATCGTTTTATCCAGGGCTATGATGTCGACACCATTTATGTGGTCGGCGGGGCCTGTGTTTTTGATAAATTTGAACAGGTTTTTGAAAAAGAAATCGGCATCAAAACAGTAAAACCCGTAGAACCTTTGTTGGTAACTCCTTTAGGGATAGCCTTTAATTGTCAAAGGTAAGGAATGTGGTGATATAATTTGGACTTAAAAGATTTGATTAACAGTGAAGCCTTTATGGATGTTTTTATCCAGAAGGTTGTCGAAGAAGTCATCAAAAGAATAAAAAATAAACCTAAAACAGCGCTGGTTGTTTTTTCCGGTGCGGCGATTGGGTTTAAACAGGCAATGGATTCACTGGTCAAGTTAAAAAATGATGGTTGGCAATTAAAGGTTTTCCTTTCGGATGAGGCGATGAACGTATTCACTCCGAGCTATATACAGGAAACCTTAGGCTTAGACACCATTTATAACAGTGGTTCCAAGGTAGCCCAAAAAGAACTTTACGGTGAAGTTGATCAAATCATTATTGCAGCGACAACTGTTAATACCGCAGCAAAGGTTGCTCACGGTATTTGTGATAATGAAATGCTCACCCTCATCAACCACGGGATTATGGCCGGAACACCAGTTGTTTGTGCGATCAATGGCGCATGTCCGGATGACAGCGTCAGAGCCCAGCTGGGAATGGGAAAATCTCCACAAGGCTACCGTGAGTTACTGAGAAATAACCTCAAGGCTTTAAAAAGCTTTGGAATCAAGCTGGTCAGCTCAGATGAGCTGTATGATGGCTGTGTTGGGAAAGACAGTTGCAAGGACGCGCTTCAGAGCAGCGCCTGTGCAGCGCCTGCGCAGACAGCCAAAGAATCCGATCCCTTTGAACCGGATGATGGCATGATTGCAAAACGTATCATCAGCCGGGGCGATGTATTATTACACCGCAACAGCAAAGTGATCAAAGTGCCTGCGGACGCTATCATTACAGAGTATGCTAAGGAAGCAATCGCTACCCTTGGTCTTCGTGTAGAAAAGATATAGTAGGTGATTGAATGCATTTAGCAAAAGTAGTTGGTAATGTGGTTTCAACCCAGAAGGATTCTAACCTTGTGGGCTGTAAGCTTTTAATTATCAAAAAAATCAATGAAAACGGGGAGTTTGAAAAATACTCCAGCCAGTCTACTGCCATTGCGGTCGACTCTGTCGGCGCTGGCATTGGTGAAACCGTCATTGTAACGACCGGTAGTACGGCCCGTTATGTTTACGGGGATAAACTGGCACCGCTTGATATGACTATCGTTGGAATTGTTGACGAAATTCAAATTGTTTAGTGAGGTAGAAATATGCCAAATGTCTATACAAGAGGCGGTGACAAAGGTGAAACCGGTTTGTTCGGCGGTAACCGCACGCCTAAAGATGATATTCGGGTAGAAGCCTACGGTACAATGGATGAAGCCAATTCAGCCATTGGCCTGGCCTATTCTTTATCTGAAGACAATGACATCCGCGAAATCCTCCACCATTTACAAGAAAGAATTTTCGTTTTAGGTGCGGAACTCGCCAGTGATGAAAAGGGGAAGGCAATGTTGAAGGATGGGATTTCCCAGGGAGACATTGACTTTATGGAAGAAAAACTCGACTATTACCTTTCCGTTATCGGCCCGCAAAAATCGTTTATTGTACCAGGGAAAAACCCTGTATCCTCAGCCTTGCATCTGGCTCGTACAGTTGTACGGCGCGGCGAAAGAAGAATTGTGGAGTATACCCACAAGGATCCTGATGTAAGACCGGAGCTGGTGAAATTTGCCAACCGTCTTTCCGATCTGCTTTTCGTTCTCGCAAGAACTGAAGAATACAACGAAATGGTGAAAGAAGTCGTCAGACGAGTCGTTGAAAAAATAAAAATGGCTGAAGCGCCTTCAGAAGAAGCTCCTGAGGAAGAGAAAAAAAAAGACTTTTCACTTCTGACAACTGCTAAGAGAATGGGAGCAGCAGCAAGGGTTAAAGCAGAAGAAATGGGTGTGCCTATTGTTTTTTCCGTTGTTGATGCAGGTGGTAATTTAACGTATTTTGAAAGAATGGAAGATTCCCTGCTTGCCAGTATGGATATTTCAGTTAACAAGGCTTATACAGCCAATGCGTTGAAAATGTCTACCGATAAGGTTACCGATCTGGCAAAAGAAGATGGAGCACTCTTTGGAATTCAATTTACTAATGAAGGCCGTATTGTGACCTTCGGTGGTGGTTATCCACTCATTGTTGAGGGAAAAGTTGTCGGCGGTATCGGCGTTAGCGGCGGTACAGCAGACCAGGATATGGCCATTGCACAAAGCGCATTAGCTATTTTATAAAAGAGAAGATTTAATAGAGGAATCCAGGAGGAAATCTGTATGAATATTGATACAACAGGTATTGAATATATTGTAAAAAAGGTAATGGATCAGATCGACTATGCTGAAGAAACCGGTGCTCCGGTAGTAGATGGCAAAGACGGCGTTTTCCAGACCATGGACGCTGCAATTGAAGCTGCTGCAGTTGCCCAGAAGGAGTATATGAAGAAACCATTGGCACTGCGTCGTCAGATGATTGCTGCAATGCGTGAAATCATGCTCAAAAAAGAAAATATTGAAACAATCTGCGCGATGGTTGTTGAAGAATCCGGTATGGGTAACTATGAACACAAGTTAGCTAAACACCGTCTTGCAACAACGGGTACACCGGGCGTTGAAGATTTATTGACAGAAGCATGGGCTGGCGATGACGGCTGTACATTACTTGAGCTGTCACCATTCGGCGTAATCGGTGCGATTACACCGACCACAAACCCGAACGAAACCATTGTTAACAACAGTATTGGTATGTTAGCTGCCGGCAATGCGGTTGTTTTCTCACCCCATCCAAAGGCATTAAAGACAAGCTTCTTATGTATTAAATTATTAAATGAAGCCATTGTTTCTGTTGGTGGTCCGAGAAACTTAATCGTAACCTGCGCTAACCCCACAATTGAAGCTGCTAACGAAATGATGGTTCATCCTAAAATCAGAATGTTAGTTGCGACAGGTGGCCCAGGTGTTGTTAAAGCGGTTCTGTCCAGTGGTAAAAAAGCTATTGGCGCCGGCGCTGGTAACCCACCGGCATTGGTTGACGAAACCGCAGATATCGAAAAAGCAGCAAAAGATATTATCGACGGCTGTTCTTTCGACAATAACCTGCCATGTATTGCAGAAAAAGAAGTCGTTGTTGTTGACCAGGTAGCAGACTATCTGATTTTCAACATGAAGAAAAACGGCGCATATGAAATTACAGACAAAAAAGCCATTGACGCTTTAGCCGATCTGGTTTGTCCTGAAGGCCGTCTGAGCCGTGACTTTGTTGGTAAATCTGCTAAATATATCGCAGCGGCAGCTGGCCTGGATGTTCCTGAAGACACACGCGTGTTAATCTGCGAAACTTCTAAAGATCATCTGTTGGCTGTAGAAGAACTTATGATGCCGATTCTTCCAATCGTTCGTGTTGCTAACGTTGATGAAGGTATCGATGTTGCTGTTGAATTAGAACATGGAAACAGACACACCGCTATCATGCATTCCAAAAATGTAGATAAATTAACAGAAATGGCTAAGAGAATCCAGACGACCATTTTCGTTAAAAATGGTCCATCCTACGCTGGTATTGGCTTTGGTGGTGAAGGTTATCCGACATTCACGATTGCAGGTCCGACCGGTGAAGGCTTAACATCTGCTAAATCCTTCGCAAGAAGAAGAAGATGTGTGCTCGTTGGGGGATTCGATATTAAATAACAATAACAGGGGTGTTGCTCATGAGCACAAATTTAGTTGAAATAGTCAAAAGCGCTGGTATTATTGGTGCCGGCGGGGCTGGCTTCCCAACCCATGTGAAAATCGACGCTGAAGTTGATACAGTTATTGTCAACGGTGCTGAATGTGAGCCTTTGTTAAGAGTTGACCAACAATTAATGGCCGAGAGAGCCCACCACATGCTGGTGGCTCTTCAGGCTGTTATGGATCATACCAAGGCAAAGGCAGGCATTGTCGGACTTAAAAAGAAATATGTCCCGGCCATTGGCGCTTTAAGACAGGACTTACCAAATTTTCCAAAAATCGACCTTCACATTATGAATAATTTCTATCCTGCCGGTGATGAACAAACACTGGTATATGAAACAACAGGGAGAATTGTTCCAGAGGGTGGAATTCCATTAAATGTTGGAACTTTAGTCATAAATGTAGAGACACTTCTCAATATTTATGATATAATGAACGAGGACAAGCCCGTAGTAGATAAATATATTACTGTTACGGGAGCAGTCCGCAATAAAATCACGACAAAGGTTCCACTTGGAATTACTGTTCGTGAAGCACTTGAGCTGGCTGGCGGAACAACCATTTCCGATTTTGTCATTATCAATGGTGGACCAATGATGGGGAAAATTGTCGATATCGACTCCTACGTCACAAAGACCACAAAGGGCTTTATTGTTTTACCGAGCGATCATCCATTGATCGAATCAAAGACAAGAAGCATCCAGGATACGATAAAATTAGCCGGAATGGCGTGTATGCAGTGTAGTTTATGTACAGAAGTTTGTCCGAGACACAGTCTGGGACATAACCTTGAACCACACAAGCTTATGCGAATCGCAGCCTATGGCTCAACTTGTGATACGACCACTCAAGCTACAAATGCTTTCTTATGCTGTGAATGTGGCTTATGTCAATATGCGTGCGTTATGGATCTCCAGCCTTGGAAGTTCAATATCGCACTCAAGCGGGAATTAGGCAGCAAAGGCATCAAAAACCCACATCACAACAAACCTGAACAGGCTGATCCTTTCAGATCGGCAAAACAGTTTAACGTACATCGTTTAATTTCTCGTCTGGGTCTGGATGAATATGATCAACCAGCTTCGATGGTCGATTGCGGCAAACAGTTTACTGAAGTAACCATTCAGCTGGCACAGCACATTGGTGCACCTGCTCAGCCGGTTGTCAGTGTAGGGGATGTTGTTGAAAAGGGAACCCTGATCGGAGAAATCCCGGAAGGAAGCCTTGGCGCCCGTATTTTCGCAAGTATCGACGGTAAAGTAACTGCCGTCGAAGATGGTAAAATTACCATCCGGTCCTAAATAATTTAATAAGGGGGATAATTATGGACTTTACAATGTTAATTACCGCGTTTGGCGGTGGTTTATTAGCTGCTGCTATCGGTGGTGTTCCTTCATTCGTATTTACAGGTTTAACTGTAATTGCTGCTATTTTTGGCGGAGAAGCTGGTGCTCCTATGATTGGTGCGTTAAGCTTTGGTTCTTTCTTTGGACCTCACGTAGCATTCGGTGGTGCTGTAGCCGGTGCTGCATACGCTAAGACTAAAAACCTGTTAGACGACGGTCAGGATATCGTTACTCCATTATTCAAAACTGGAGACGCTGGTGTTCTGTTAGTCGGTGGTGTATTTGGTATTATTGGTTTCTTAATTCAGTACTTATTAGGTGCCGTTCTTGGCGGAATGGTATTCAGCTATGCAGGTTGGACCGATACTGTTGCTTTAACAGTATTTATCTCTGACATCTTAGTACGTTTGATCTTCACAAAATCTGGTCTTACTGGTAAATATACTGGTACTGAAAAGAGAAAATACTTCCCAGAAGGCAAACGCTTAAGCTTCTTAATTATGGTAGGCTTAGGTATTGGTATTGCTATTGGTGGCTTAGCTGCTACTTTAGGTCAGTTAGGTGTAGCTGGTTCTGATGAAGCTTTATACTTATTCAATAACATCGGTTCCATCGGTTTCGGTATCGCTGCTGTATCCCTGACGTTCTTATGTATGGGTCTTCCTTTAGAAGGATACCACCACGTAATTCTGCCAGCAGGCACAACAGCTATGATCGTTTTCGCTGCTACATTAAATCCATTCTTAGCAATCTTAGGTGGCGCTATCATGGGTATCATTACCTCTGTATGGGGCGAAGTAATGGCATTGACATTCAATAGCTATGCTGATTCTCATATTGACCCTCCAGCAGCTACTATCTGGGTATGGCAGTTAGTTAACTTTAGCCTGTTAATGATGTTATTACCATCAGTTCTTTAATTTTTTAATCTAGTAATTATACGTAATTTGTAGCAAATAAGCATTGAATTCACAGTATAGAAAGAAGTGGTATTTTGAAAAAAGCAGTAGGTTTTATAGAATTTAAGAGTATTCCTATCGGCATCGAAGCCACTGATGATATGCTGAAAGCCGGAAATGTTGATTTAATGATGGCCTCTCCTTTATGTCCCGGGAAATATGTTACCATAATTTCCGGTGACGTAGGGGCCGTTCAGGCATCAATTAGAAACGGTGAGCACATCGGTGGAATCTATGTACTCGAATCCCACGTTATTCCGAACATTCATCCGGATGTATTGCCGGCTATGTTAGGTGCGGGAGAAATCGAAGATGTCAAAGCTCTTGGTATCGTTGAAACAATTAATGCAATCTCTTCAATTATCGTTGGCGACGTGGCTGTTAAAGCTGCGAATGTCGAGCTGATTGAAATCAGAATAGCCAGAGGCTTGGGTGGTAAAGGTTTTGTATTATTGACTGGTGAGGTTGCTTCTGTTAAACAGGCGATTAAAGCCGCAGAGGCAGATATGCGCGATTTAGGTGTTATCACAAGTTACTCAGTAATCGCGTCACCGCATAAAGATATTAAGAAAGTCATTTTCTAAAACGCATGAAATGTTTAGATGGAAGCTATTCCATCTAAACATCTTTTCATATACAGACCTTTTATTTTTTATAAGCGATTATAGCACTATGATCTTTTATAAAAAATAAAAAGATAAGAGGGAACGACGTGAAAACCATCAGTTTATTTAACTTAAAAGGCGGCTGCGGAAAAACCACATCTGTCATCAATCTCGGATATCTGCTGGGACAAAAGATAAAAGGAAAGGTGCTCTATATTGACTGCGATATGCAGAGCAACCTGACCAACTCTCTTATGGAGTACGATCTGGACCGTCCATGTATCTATCATTTGTTTACTGACGAAAAAGAGGCTAAGGATGTTATCTATCAAGTAAGCGATAACATTGATATCATTCCTTCCAGTCTTCTGATGGCAACGATTGAGCCGCGGCTTGCAGGCATGTATGGACGTGAGTTTATTTTAAAACGCAAGCTTGAGGCAGTGGCAGACGATTATGAATACTGCATCATTGACTGTTCGCCGTCATTCAGTATTGTAACCACCAACGCGCTTGTTGTCACCGATGATATTTTCATTCCAGTGCAAACTGAGTATTATGCTGTGGACGGGGTGCATCTCTTGGAGGAAACTCTGGAATATATCAGCAAGTCACTGGGAATCAATAAGGATATTACCCTTCTTTTTGCAACACTTCATGATGTACGTAATAATATTAACAATCTTCAATATGATAATTTAAAGGCGAGCTTTGGCGAGAAGTTTATGGATACTTATATCAGAAAGAATATCGCCCTGGTAGAGTCACCGATATTCAAGCAATCTATTTTTGAGTATAAACCAAAGTCAAATGGCGCTGAAGATTATCTGAATTTATTTAAAGAAATAGAATCCAAAGGGGGCTTTTAAATGGCTAGGAAAAGCAAATTAAAATCAGAATTAAAAACACATAATAGTACCATTAAAGAAAAAAATGAACTGGCTTCTAAGGTTTTGACAGATGAAAATTCTACTAATACGGGGGATAACGAAGTGGGAATCATCGACGATTTGAAGAAAAAGATTATGGGGGAACCGAAGGAAGAGGATCAGGTCTCTGCTGCCAAGCTTGAAGCAGAAAAACTGAAAGCCGAAGCCATCAAAAAGGAAAAGGAACTGGCCGAAAAGGCAGCTGAGGAAAAAGAAAAGAAAGCCGAAGCCGCTCGCCAGAAAGCAGAGGCTGAGGCCGCCGAAAAAGCGAAAAAAGAGGCTGAAGCTGTTGCCAAGGCAAAGGAAGCTGAAAAAAAGGCGAAAGAAGAGGCGGATCAGCAGGCCGCTAAGGAAGCCGCTGAAAAAGAAAAGGCAGAAAAATTGGCGGAACAAAAGGCAAAAGAAGCAGAAGCTGCAAAGAAGAAAGCTGAGGCAGAGTTAAAGAAAAAACAGCAAGCTGAGGCAAAAGCGAAAGCCGAGGCAGAGGCCAAGAAAAAAGCAGAGGAAGAAGCTGCTGCGAAAGCAAAAGCGGCTGAAGAAGCCCAGGCAAAGGCCAGGGAATTCGCCTTTTGTAAGAAAAAAGCTGAGGAAGCCGCCAAGGCAAAAGAAAAGGCAGAAACGGAAGCGAAAAAGCAGGCTGAGAAAGAAGCGGCCGCCAAAGCGAAAGCTGAAGAGGAAGATAAGAAGAAAGCAGCTGCCGAAGCAGAAGCTAAGAAGAAGGCGGAAGCCGAAGAAAAACGGAAGGCCGAAGAAGCTAAAAAGAAAGAATTTGAACGGCAGGAAGCCATCCGTATCGAAAAAGAACGAAAAGAAAAAGAAGAGAAGGAAGCGCGCAATAAAGTCGAGCTTGAAGAAAAAGTTAAAAGAGAGTTGAAAGAAAAAATGAAGAAGCTTCACGAGCTTCCCGATTATCTGCTTTAAACATTATGCGACCCATACCAATAAAGGTATGGGTCTTTTTTTTATTTGCGCACAGAAGTGTCACACTTTTTTCGTGATTTTTGCTAAAAGAATGTTTAGAAGTGGAAAGGGTCTTCTATAATAAGAGATACGCCATAATAGAGAAGGAGTAAAAAGGATGGATAAGTTTACGAAAGGCCTTTTGGCTTTTCTGGGGATTATAATATTTATTATCAGCAGCAGCTTTTTTACTTATGTTAAGGAGATGGGATCTCTTCAGCTTGACCAGGAGTTCGAGCAGAGAGAGGACAGGGGCAAAGATGAGAACACATCTGTTGAAGCGGGCGAGGAGACAGAAAAAGAGAATGCCCTGCTTTACAGCGGTGTGAGCGCCTATGAAGCTTATGCCAATGTTTTTGAAAAAGACCTGTACATAAAAATCCGGGATGTGGGCATGGCCTTGATTTTTCTGGTCGCCATTCTCGGATCGGCGGCTTTGTTTTTTTCATTGAGAAAGGAAGCGGATAAAGAAGAATAAGACTTTTTTAAGGCAATGTGTCAAATTTTGCCGGAGGGGTATAAAGTAAATACTTATAAAATATAAGGAGTCTTATCATGAAAAAAATAAACCATTCAATCATTATAGCCATACTTTTATTTTGTTTAGCTTTTAGCCCACAGGCATTTGTCATGGCAAAGGAAGACGGAAATGCAGTGCCGCAGGCAGCAGTCCAAACCAGCGCAGGAAACCCAAATACCGGAATTGCGGAAAAGTTGGGAACAGGCGCAGTTCTGCTTCTGGCCGGGGGCGGTTCTCTTGCTGGAACGGTCATGTTAAAAAAATACCATAATGAACAGATTAAAAAAGAAAACCGGCACTGCTAAATGCCGGTTTTGTGTTTTTTACAACAGCATTTAAGGAGGCAGTATGTTAAAATAGAATAGCATTAATTTACCCGTTCATAGGGTGGCTAATTTAAAGAATAAGTGATAAACTGGGGATATTATAAAAGAATATCGAGGAAAAGATAATGGGGGAAAATTTACATTGGGAATACGATGACTTTGAATTTGATAACCGCGTAACAAACCTGATGTGGACCATCTGCGGAGATTACAAGGAGCAGATGAGTACAGCGGAGAAAACCAACCTTTCAAAAAATATTGCGCTTTATTATGGCATTACAGCAGGCGGCCGCCGGCGTTTTATAGACTGGCAGCTGGTCGATACCTATGTTGGCTGGCGGAGACGTCAGGGATTTAAGCGGGACCGGCTTCAGCTGTTGATTCTTCATGCTGCAAACCCAATGGTCATTGACCATCTGGTTAAAGAAAGACCGGGAATCGCAGACATTCAAAACGAAGCCTGTTCAGAGCTGGTCGTCCTGATGGAAGCGCCAGATTCAAATAAGATACTGGATCAGGTCGAGTATGCCATTTTTGAGATACTGGCAGGGGCTGCTTCTTCGGTTAAACCTGAAGCGCGGAAGCTGGCAGAGGGTTTACTGAGACTGCGAAGCTCAGCGACAACGGCAGAGCTGCTTGAAGGCGTGGATGCCGTCTATATTGAGTGGCAGGGGTTAAAAGACGCAGGGCCTCTTGACTGGGGGGCGGTTCTGCACCAGGATAAAGAAAAGGATATCAACACAGAGGATTTTGTGGACAGTGTTATTTCGGCGATGATGAGCCGCGAATCGCTCCAGGTAAGCAGTGACCAAAAGGAAATGTCTGGAAATATCGCAGAAGCGGATGTGGTTTATCTTGATCAGGAACAGATTGACAATATGCATAAGCAGGTGGCGCATTACTGTGGCAGCTCATACCTGGAGTCCTACCAGGTCAAGCAGCTTCAGAGCCGGATATGCAAGGGCGTTCACCGGGACTGCAGGCTGCATTATACAGAGGGTGTGCTGCGGAGTGAGTGTGACGGTGAATTTCAGAGGAAATATGCGAAAAGGGATCTGAAGAGAAACCAGGACGCCTATCAGGCAAATCTGAGAGTTTATTCCAGAACGATCAAGCGTCTCCGGGACGCATTGATCCGCACACTGGTCGCAGAGAGAGCCCTCTATCCAGTCGCCAGCGATTCAGGCGATATTGACGCCGCCAAGGTATGGCGTGTGGGCAGAACACCCTGTTCCAGGATATTCAGGCGTTTTGAGAGCAATGATAAGGGCGGCTACGTGGTTGACCTCTTGCTGGACAGCAGTACATCTCAAAAAGGGCGGGAGGCATTGGTTGCCATTCAGGCGTACATCATTGCCCGGGCGCTGATTGAAGCCGGGATACCCTGCCGGGTCAACGGTTTTAACTGCTTTCTGGATTTTACGGTCCTCAAACGTTTTAGAAATTATGATGATCCCCTGAGGGAGACCGATAATATTTTTGAATATTACTGTGAAGGAAGCAACCGGGATGGACTGGCCATCAAGGGAATCTGTGATGGGCTTTATACAAGGGATGAGGAGAATAAAATCCTGATTATACTGAGCGATGGCAAGCCCAACGACATGCATCTGGAGCGCAAGGGAAATAAAAATCCGTTCAGGGGAGAAAAAGCCTATACCGGCGGTCTGGCTGTCGGTGATACGGCCAAGGAGGTGCGCATTGCCAGACAGCGTGGGATATCGGTCCTCGGCGTTTTCACTGGAAACGAACAGGAGCTTAAGGCAGAAAAGCTGATCTATGGCAAGGACTTTATCTATACCCGGGATGTTAAGCATTTTTCGGATATTGTTACAACCTATCTCAAGCGTATTATTACGCGGTAGAGAAAAATAAATGATGAGAAAAGACAAAAGGAGATTGAATTGGAACTTTATAACAAACTTTTAGAGCAGGGCATCAGTGAAAAATTGATTGACGATGTAAAGCATTTTAGAGAAGAGTACCCGGTTGAGGTAGACCTGGCAGACCGTGTGCCCAGGTCAGAGACCATCTTTTATGGCAGGGACATCTGGGCAATGTGCATCACCGCGATTCTGGAGGGCGAAAATATTCTGCTTTCCGGCCCCAAGGCGACAGGAAAAAACGTCCTGGCCGATAACCTGTGCGAACTGTTCGGCAGACCCCAGTGGAATACATCCTTTCATGTCAACACAGACAGCACCAGCCTGATCGGAACCGATACCTTTATTGACAATGAGGTCCGCCTGCGCCGCGGGTCGGTTTATGAATGCGCGGTAAACGGCGGGTTCGGCGTCTTTGATGAAATCAACATGGCGAAAAATGACGCGCTGGTGGTTCTTCACTCGGCCCTTGACTACCGTAAGGTTATTGATGTGCCAGGCTATGAAAAGATCAGCCTGAATCCGGCCACCCGGTTTATCGGGACCATGAATTATGAATATGCGGGGACCAAAGAGCTGAATGAAGCTCTGGTATCCCGTTTTATGACCATTGACATTCCTCAGATTGATGAAGAAACCCTGATGGTTATTTTAGCTGATGAATTTCCAGACGCCAGGCAGGATATGCTGAAGCAGTTTGCCGGTATCTTTCTGGACTTACAGGAAAAAGCCATGAACTCTGAAATTTCGACCAAATCGGTGGACCTTCGCGGAATCATGGGCAGCCTCCGCACCATACGCAGGGGCTTGCGGCCAATGCTCGCCATCAATATGGGCGTTATCGGGAAAACCTTTGACCAGTATGAGAAAGAGATTGTCTATGACGTTATCCGGACGCGTATCCGGGAGGACTGGACAGCTGAGGATATTTTTTAACCCGTATCGCGGCGATACCCCTTGAGAAAGGAGGGATGACAATGACAGAACCGGCAAAATGGGTCTATGACGATCTGGATTTTGACAACCGTGTGACAAATCTGATGTGGACGATTTCCGGCAATTACGATGAGAACATGGACGCTGGCGAAAAGAGCTTTATCTCCAGGGATGTGGCCCTTTACCAGGGGATCACAGCAGGCGGACGGCGCAAATACATCAACTGGGACGCCGTGAAGCGTTTCATCATCAGCCGTGTAAAGGCGGGGATGGACAAGGACGTTCTCCTTGGGCTGATCCAGATGGCGACGGATGTGCTGGTAGAGGAAAAGCTCATGGAGGAACGGCCAGGAATCTATGATATTCGGAAAAAAGCCTATGATGACATTCTGTCCGATTATTTCAGGATGCATACCGACAATCTTCTTGAAAAGGCAAGACACGCGCTGGTGCTGGAAAAGGTTGGTAAAACGCCTCGGATGGATGTGGCGACAAACGGCCTGATTAGTGACATAAAATCCCTCAGTGGCTGTGAGGACACCATTGAGATGCTGAAGGGCGTTGAGGCAGTCTATATCAAGTATTTCCCCATTTATGTGTACTCAGAGGATGGGGAGGTTATTGGCGAGGAACGCCGCAGCGATGCGGAGCCAAGTGATTTTAATGATTTTATGATGGAAGAATTCTATGACGACGCGTTGGAAGAAGAAATGCAGCTGGATGAAAGCCTGGATGAAATCGCTGAGTCCCTTCTGGGTGATAGCGGGGAGGGCAGCGGGCTTAACAGTGATGTCAAAAGTAACCGTGTCCTCCGTATCAAGGCAGAGGATCTGGATAAAATTTACGAAAAGGTCTCCTACCATTTTGGAAAAACCTACCTCTCGACGCCGGAGGTCCGGAGGCTGCAGAACAGGGTATGCCGCGATGTGCATGAAAACTGCAGGATTCATTTGACCGATGGGGTTATCCGCAGCAATTGTGACAACGGATTCCAGAAAAATCTGGTTGGACGGCACAAGGTAAAGAATACCCTGGCCTACGGTGTGAACAAGCGTATTCACAAGCGCAATATCCACAAACTGCGGGACAGTATTGCCCGGACGCTGGTTCAGGAGGAATTTAAGGATGAGATTCCATCAGACCAGGGAATGCTCGTGCCCAATAAGCTGTGGCGGGTCGGGCGCAGCAGCAACACGAAGGTGTTTGTACGTACACTGGATAATGACAAGGGAAGCTATGTGGTGGATATTCTCATTGATTCCAGCGGCTCGCAGCGGCGCAACCAGGCGCTGGTAGCAAGCCAGGCCTATGTGCTGGCTCAGGCGCTGACCCTGAACGGCATTCCCAACCGGGTAATGGGGTTTAACAGTTTTCTGGATTACACGATCCTGAAGCGTTACCGTGATTATGAGTCAAGCCTGAGGGCCAATGAAAATATTTTTGAGTATTACTGTACTGGCAATAACCGTGACGGTTTAGCCATCAAGGCAGTGGTTGAGGAATTGAAAAGCCGCCCGGAGGATAATAAAATTCTCATTGTTTTGAGCGATGGCCGCCCCAATGATATCAAGGTGGGGAAAGGACAGAGCCAGACGCTTGAGGAGGCCTACCGCGGCGCCACAGCCGTGAGAGATACGGCGATTGAGGTGCGCAGGGCACGCCAGCAGGGGATCATGGTGCTCGGTGTATTTACGGGAAAGGAAAGGGATCTGCCGGCAGAAAAGCTGATTTACGGTAAGGACTTTGCCTATATCAAAGACATTAACCGCTTTGCGGACCTGGTGATCAAATACCTGAAGCAGGTTATAACCAATTAAAAAAGCTGTTGCCAGTCTGGTAACAGCTTTTTTAATACCCGAACTGGGCCATGAACTCATCATAGCTGCCGCGGTAAACATTGAGGTCGATGTTGGGCGCGTAGCCTGTATATCCGGAGAGAGAGCCCTTATCTGAGTATTGCCAGAAGGTCCATTGCCGGTGGTCCGACAGGATGGGACAGGCGTAGAAATTCCGGATCCAGATGGGATAATCGGTATAATAATCAGCGATGTAGCTGGCATAGGGCTTGGTAGAGGTGTAGATGATCGGCCGCTTGCCATAGTGGCTTTCAAGGCGGTTTAAAAGCTCTGTCAGCTCCCTGCGGATGGTCTCTTTATCCGGCGCGGTATAACGGGTATAGCTGCCGTAAAATTCAATGTCGACCACAGGCGGCAGGGAGTCGTCTTTTATGGGGACGGTTTTGATATAATTTTCCGCCTGGGTGGCGCCGCTGGTTTCATAGCTGAAAAAATGATAGGCGCCGACCTTCAGATGGGTCTTTCCAGCGTTTTCCCAGTTATATTTGAATTTCTCATCCTGAAAGCTGCTGCCCTCGGTAGCCTTGATAAAAGCAAAGGTGAGGTCATTGCTGGCCAAAACCGGCCAGTCAATGGTGCCCTGGTAGGTGGAGACATCAATGCCCTGCACTGGGTAGGTCTCCGCGTCGGGATGGTTAAACTGCAGGATGCCCCAGTGGTAGAGCAGAAAGGCACCTGTGATCAGAAGAAGGACAATGATGATCAGGGGGGAGACTTTCTTATGGGCTTGCATGGATTCCCCACCTTCCATTTTTTACGAGCCTGTCAGCAATGAGCTTTGCGGCATAGCTCAGGATAATACCGATGATGATGCCGGCCAGCACGTCTGTTGGGAAATGGACAAAGAGGTACAGGCGGGAGAAGGCAATGGCGGCAGCCAGTGCCAAAAGCCCCCACCGAAGCCGGTTTTTTCTTGTGATAAAGTAGGCCCAGGCAGCCGCAAAGGAGGTGGCGCTGTGGCCTGATGGGAAGGAGGTCCCGTAAGGCGCGGCGATGGCAAGCTCGATGGGATGGACCTGAAAGGGCCGTGGCCGGCTGACAAGGGGCTTTATACCAAGATTGACCACTGCCGCCGACAGGATGAACGCGATGGCCATGACCAGTCCTGTATAGCGGGTATCTCTGCGGATGAGAAGGATCAGGGTCAGCAGTATCCAGATAATGCCGGTATTGCCAAGCTTTGTGATAAGGGTAAAAATAAAATCAAGCACATCGCAGCGCATATGTGCCTGAATCCAGAGTAAAATTGTTAAATCCAAAGATGAACCTCGTTTCTAAAGGGGATCAATCTGCCAGTCAACCGGTTTTTTGCCAATACTTTCGAGAAAGGCGTTGGTTTTTGAAAACGGCCGGCTGCCAAAGAAGCCGCGGCCTGCTGAGAAAGGGCTGGGATGCGGCGATTTTATAATATGATGGGCCGGGTTAGTGATCATTGGGATTTTGGACTGGGCAAAAGCGCCCCACAAAATAAAGACAATAGGATCCTCGCGCCTGTTCAGGGTTTCGATGACATGGTCGGTGAACTGTTCCCAGCCCATGCCCCTGTGGGAGGCTGGCTGGCCTGCCCGCACAGTGAGCACTGCGTTGAGCAGCAGTACCCCTTCATCGGTCCATTTTTTCAGATAGCCGTGGCTGGGAATCGCGCAGCCCAGGTCATCGTGCAGTTCCTTGTAAATATTCTGAAGCGATGGCGGCACAGCGACCTCTGGCTTTACAGAAAAGGAGAGGCCATGTGCCTGTCCTCTGCCGTGGTAAGGGTCCTGGCCGATGATGCAGACCTTGGTGTCCGAGTAGGCCGTGAAATGAAATGCGTTAAAAATGTCATACATATCCGGGTACACGGTCTGTGTTTTATACTCGTGAAGCAGAAAGCGCCGAAGCTTCTGGTAGTATTCCTGTTGAAATTCTTTTTGGAGAGTATCCTCCCAGTCATTTTGAAAGTTGATGGACATCGGAGACTTCCTTTCTATTCTAAATCTGTAAAATCCTGAATGAAGCCATCGGACAGATTCTTGATTTTGACCAGATGGTCGCCCTGCCATAAATCCGCTACGGCGATCACATCCATTCCAGCGGCCTTCGCGGCCTGAATCCCCTCCAGCGTATCCTCAAAGACCAGACAGTCCTCTGCCGGCAGGGACAGGAGCTGTGCCGCCTGGTTAAAAACTGCCGGGTTGGGTTTTCCCGCGCCGACCTCGGTGGTGAAGCAGAGAATGTCAAAGTAGCTCAGTACATTGTGCTTTTGCAGAAAAGCCTCGGTGGTCTCCCGGTTGTTGGAGGTTGCCATGGCAATGCGCTGGCAGCGCCTGTGCAAATCATAGATCAGGCGCAGGGCTCCGGGCTTAAAATGTACGTGGTTTAAATATTCTTCGTGGGACATGGCCACCCATTCGGCCTTGATGTCCTCGATGGAGTCCTCGAGCGCGAAACGCTCCTTAAAATATTCTGCGGTCTCGGTAAAGCTCTTACCGGCAATCTCATAGGGCAGGGTTTCAGGGCAGACCTTGTGATGGCGTTCCAGATAGATGTGGTCAATGCTGTGCCACAGCCCCATTGAATCTACAAGGGTGCCGTCAAAATCAAAGATGACAGCCCTGTAATCCTCTATGTTTTTCATTTAGATGCTCCCTTAATCAAAGTATCCCTAATTATACACTATTTGCTTAAAGAAATACATGAAATTGCATTTAAACTTACAGATAATTTTTAGACAAACTTAAAGATAGCAGTTGAATTTACCTTGTCTTGTGTTATAATGTATACAATGTGCTCAGAGTATAAACGAGAAGGATGGATGTATGAAAGAATATGTAGTGCGGGCACCCGCAAAGGTAAACCTTTCTTTGGACGTTATCGGCAAACGCCCTGACGGTTATCATGAGATGCGCATGGTCAACCATTCGGTGGCCTTGTCGGATATACTTGTGTTTAAAGAAAACGGTCAGAGAATCGCTGTTTCCTGCAGTGATCCTAAAATTCCGACAGATGCGCGCAATCTGGTCCATCGGGTCGCTGAAAAGCTGCAGGCACGTTTTGGCATTGACCGGGGAGTCCAGATCGACATCCAGAAGAACATTCCAAGTGAAGCGGGACTGGCTGGGGGCGCCAGCCATTCTGGGCCTGAACCTGATCTGGGAGCTGAACCTGAGCCTTGGGGAAATGCTCGCTTTCGGCAGCACCATCGGCGCGGATATTCCCTATTGCTGTTATAAGGGAACGGCGCTGGTAGAGGGGATCGGTGAGGTTATTAAGCCGGTAAAGCCTTTGAGAAAGCTGCCGGTGCTGGTAGTAAAGCCCCAGATAGACATCGCGACACCCTGGGCCTTTGGCCGTTTGGACAGTGCGGAGCATGTGGCGCACCCGGATATTGACCGCGTCATCCAGCTGGTAGAGACAGAGGATTACGCGGCCCTTGGCAGTGTTGTGGGCAATGCCTTTGAGCAGGTGGTTTTCCAGGATTATCCAGAGATTGGCCAGATGAAAGCAGAAATGCTGGAGTCCGGCGCTTTCGCATCCATTATGAGCGGCAGCGGTTCGACAGTGATCGGTTACTTTTTGGACAGGACTGCGGCGGAGAAGGCCTGCGAGGCCTTCAGGCGTAATTATTTTTTAACATTTTTAACTGAAATAGAATAGAGGATACAAAGAACATGGAAGCAGAAAAAGAAAAAATCAAATTAACCCTTGATGTGAGCTCATGCAAGCCGCTGAGAGAAATCGTGTTTGAAACCATCAGAAACGCCATTATCAACGGCGACCTGAAGCCAGGGCAGCGTCTCATGGAGGTGCAGCTGGCAGAACAGCTGGGCGTCAGCCGTACCCCAGTGCGTGAGTCCATCCGTAAGCTGGAGCTGGAGGGGCTTGTGAAAATGGTGCCGAGAAAGGGCGCTTACGTGACGCCCATGTCCATCGACGACCTCCGGGATATGATGGAAATAAGGCGCGCTCTGGAAGCCCTGTCCGCTGAGTTAGCGGCCAAAAACGCAACAGAGGAGGATGTCAAAAAGCTGGAGGAAAGCAACCGTGGCTTTGAGGAATCCGCCCTTGAAAATGATGAGGAAGGCATTATCAACTATGATATTGCGTTTCACGAAGCCATTTACCGCGCGACGGGAAACGAGCGCCTGATCCAGATGATCAACTCTCTGAGAGAGCAGATGCAGCGTGTCCGTGTGGAATATGTTCATCATATTGAGGATAAGACGCCGCTCATCGGCCAGCATCAGAAGATTATTGACAATATCGCCAACCACCGCTGCAGTGAAGCCAGCGAAGCGGCCGGCGCACATATTCAGATCACTGAAAAAGATATGGTGGCTGTACTGGAGTAGATGAGACAGCCAACGCAAAAACACCTCCCGAAAAACCAGAAGCTGGCGTTTCAGGAGGTGTTTTAATCTGCGGACTAATCTTTGGAATTTTTTTTCTTTTTGTGCTGGAGGAACTCGGGCTCCTCTGGCGGCGGTCCAGGCTCAAAGTCGATGGAGCTGTAATGCTCGGGCAGCTTTTCGATTTTTGTCATGACCTTTGGCTCCAGATTTCGGCGGCGTTTCCGGGGCTTTCTCTTTGAAAGCACATCCTTGTTCAGCCCCTGGGCTTCTTCGTCCGTGTGCTCAGCGGGCGTATTATCGGTTTTTGCGCTGGCTTTGGACTTTTTTAATGTCTGCGCGGCCCGCTGGCGTTTTTTTTTAGCCAGACTTGGCGGGTCGTTGAGAAGCTCTTTGTTTCTGAAAATGGCGATAACCATGAGGATACATCCAACGACCACAAAAATATCGGCAATGTTGAAAATAGCAAAGCCAATGAGACGGACGTCGAAAAAGTCAATCACATAGTTCAGGCGGATACGGTCGATCAGATTGCCGACCGCGCCGCTGATGATCATGGACAGGGCCAGATTAACATCAAAATACCGCTTGGTCTTTGGCATGATGACAAAGAAGTAGACCAGCACAATAATAAAAATCAGGGTCAGAAGGATCAGAAAAATCTGTTTCCCGGCAAAAATACTGAAAGCGGCACCGGTATTCTCCACGTAGGTCAGGTGAAAGACATGGGGGATGACCGGGACAGTGGTGACGGGCGATAAAAATGTGACGGCCAGATATTTGGTTAGCTGGTCAACGATGATTCCTCCAATGATGAATAATATATAAAATAACATGGATGCTCCTTAAGAGGGCCGCCGATAAAAAACGGAGCGGCGGTGCCGTGGGATTCGCTTTTTACCTTGGTCCGGAATTTTATAAATTCAGTGTTAACTGCCTCATTTGTTTTATTATTGTTCAAGTATACATGATAATTTGAAATTTTTCAAAGATTTCTTAGAAAATTGTTTAAATTTTTCTCTTAAAATGGTAAGATGAAGGTTGTTAATCTATTTTTTAAGACAGGAGGTGCAGAGAATGCGCATTAAATTTGATAAGCAGTATTTAAAATACTATACCTACGCGGTTTTAGGCGTCATTACCATCATTCTGTTTTATAAGATACTCGACAATCTCGGTTTTATTCTCTCGGCTGTCAGCCATGTGGTGGGCTCGGCCTTTGAAATTCTGCTGCCCATTATCATGGGGGCAGTGCTGGCCTACTTTTTGTTCCGCCCCATGCGGTGGATTGAGAAAAAAGCCTTTAAGTACATTAAGGGAAGTGAGAAAAAACCAAAACTCGTCAGGCTTCTGGCAGTTTTGGTCATCTATGTCATCACGATCATCGTGGTGATTCTGTTCATGTATATCTCGATACCGGCCATCATTGACAGCGTGGTGGGCTTAGTGAGCAGTATACCCACCTATGCGGCAGAAATCAACACTTTTCTCATAAACCTGTCACAGCGGGGCGGTTTCTTTAAGGATTTGGTGGACATGATACAGCTGGACCTGTCTTCGGTCCAGAACCTGAATGCCAAGGATACCATGGATTTTATTTTTGGCAATATGAATTTCAACTCCGAATCAGTTAAGCAGATTGGGAACATTGCCGTTGGCTTCGCCAAGGGAACCACCAGCTTTTTAATCGGCTTTGTGGCAGTCTTTTTCTCCGGCTTCTACCTGATGCTGGACAAGGAAAATATTGAGAGCCAGCTGAAACGGCTGAACCGTGCCATTATGAGCCCAAAGGCTAACAATGGATTTAACTGGGCCATCCGTACCATTGACGGTGTTTTTTACAAATACTTCTCTGGTAAAATCATGACCTCAGCGTTGATCGGGCTCATCTGCTACATCGGGCTTCTGGTGCTGCGGGTGGAATACGCGCCGCTTATCGCACTGGTGGTGGGCGTGACCAATGTTATCCCTTATTTTGGTCCGATCATCGGGGCGATCCCTGGTATTTTCCTGACGCTGCTTTACAGTCCGGCCAAGGCCCTCGGGGTTGCAATCTGGATTCTTGCTGTCCAGCAGTTTGACGGCAATGTTCTGGGACCAAACGTCCTTGGGAAAATCGTGGAGCTGAACCCCTTCTGGGTGCTGTTCTGCGTCATGGTGGGCGGAAGCCTCTTCGGGCCGCTCGGCATGTTTGTGGCCATTCCGTTTTTTGCGGTCATCAAGGTGTTTGTCACTGAGGCGCTGGTTCGTTGGGAACGGCGTAAGACGACGGTTCAGGAAGAGGTTACGGATAAAATTAATGAAAATATGAAGGATCTTTTATAGAGAAATAATAAAACACTTTTGAAAGGATAGACAGACAAATGGAAAATGTATTTGACGTACTAAAAGAACGCGGTATGATCGAGCAGTGTACCAATGAGGAAGAAATCCGTAAATTATTGGGCAGCGAATCGGTCACCTTTTATATTGGCTTTGACCCGACGGCAGACAGCCTGCACGTTGGGCACTTCATCCAGATTATGGTGATGGCGCACATGCAGCGCTACGGGCACAGACCCATTGCCCTGATCGGCGGTGGAACCACCATGATCGGGGACCCCTCGGGCAGACAGGACCTGCGTCAGGTCATGACCCAGGAACGGATTGCGGAAAACGGCGAAAAATTCAAAAAGGTCTTTGAAAAATTCCTGACCTTTGAGGATGACAGAGCCATGATGGTCAACAACGCAGAATGGCTTCTGCCGCTCAACTACATCGAGTTCCTGCGGGATGTGGGCTCCCACTTCTCCGTCAACCGGATGCTCACAGCCGAGTGCTACAAATCCAGAATGGAAAAGGGCCTGACCTTCCTTGAATTTAACTACATGCTGCTGCAGGCCTATGACTTCTATGTGCTGCACAAAAACTATGGCTGTAAAATGCAGTTCGGCGGCAATGACCAGTGGTCTAATATCATCGCCGGGGCTGAGCTGGTGCGCCGCAAGGATGCCCAAACCGTATACGGCATGACCTTCTCTCTGCTGACCACCAGCGAGGGCATTAAAATGGGTAAAACCGCCAAGGGCGCGCTGTGGCTTGATCCCGAAAAAACCTCACCCTACGAGTTCTACCAGTACTGGCGGAATGTGGCGGACGCTGACGTTGAGAAATGCCTGGCAATGCTCACCTTCCTGCCCATGGATGAGGTTCACCGTCTGGGTTCCCTGGAGGGTTCTGAAATCAACAAAGCCAAGGAAATCCTGGCCTATGAGGTTACCGCTATGGTTCACAGCAAGGAGGACGCCGACAAGGCGCAGGAAGCTTCAAGAGCCTTGTTTGCGGGCGGTGTGAAGACCGACGATATCCCAAGCGTGGACCTGTCACGGGATGCGCTGGGCGACGGTATGGAAATCCTGACGCTGCTCGATGCAGCAGGCCTGATTCCGAGCAGAAGTGAAGGCCGCAGGCTGGTACAGCAGGGCGGTATTGAAGTGGACGGCAATAAGATTACAGACATCAAGGCGCTTGTCACACCGGCTGATTTCAAGGATGACGCCATCATCGTTAAAAAGGGCAAGAAAGTCTATCGTCAGATTAAATTAGTATAAGAGGTGACCGAATTGATTAGTTCAAATCCAGTGCGGGGCGCGCGTGATATTCTGCCCCGGGAAATGCTTATCCGGGATCAGCTAGAACAGCAGATCCTGGAGATTTACAGAAGTCATGGGTTCTCGCGAATTGAAACGCCGGCCCTTGAAAATATCGAATTGCTGCTCGGCAGCGACGGCGGCGAAAACCTGAAGATGCTCTTCACGGTTTTAAAGCGCGGCGACAAGCTTAAGGTTCATGAGGAAAGCACTGTGTCTGATCTCTGCGATATGGGCCTGCGCTTTGATCTGACCCTGCCGCTGAGCCGTTTTTACTCCAACAATGCCGGTGAGCTGGAAACGCCTTTTAAAGCCATCCAGATCGGCAACGTGTTCCGGGCGGAGCGCCCGCAGAAGGGGCGTTACCGTTCCTTCAAGCAGTGCGATATTGATATCATTGGCGATCCCACGGTATCGGCTGAGATGGAACTGATCAACACGACCTCCAAAGCGCTCATGGCCATCGGCTTTGAGGGCTTCACCATCAAGGTGAATGACCGCAAGCTGCTCAACGCCTTTATCGCAAAGGCGGGCTTTAAGGAAGAGGATGCAGGCTCAGTCTGCATTTCCCTGGACAAGGCGGATAAGATCGGCGCGGACGGCGTGAAAAAGGAACTCATCGAAAAGGGCTATGACGAAGCCATGGTGGGTGCTTTCGTGGATGAGGCAGCCACCATCACCCTGGACAACATCGGCGAAAAGGTTGACGAGCCCGAGGCGGTGGCGGACCTGAAAAAGGTCATTGAAACCAGCGCGGCCCTTTCTGGCGGCAGGTACCAGGTTGTCTTTGACTTTACATTGATCCGCGGCATGGGCTATTATACCGGCCAGATCTTTGAGGTCAGCTATGGGCCCTATGGCTTTTCCATTGCCGGTGGCGGGCGCTATGACAATATGATCGGCAAATACTCTAAAAATTCGGTTCCGGCGGTTGGCTTTTCCATCGGCTTTGAACGGATTGTCAACATTCTTCTGGAGGAACAGGCAGACAAGGCGGTTGAAAACAAGCGGCTTCTCCTGTTCTACGACGCGGGTAAGGACGCGATGACTGAGGTCATTCCCTACGCCGATAAGCTGAGGGCGGACGGCTACACGGTCAATCTGGTCGCCATGAAGAAAAAATTCGGCAAGCAGATCAATTATTACGAAGGCAAGGGCTACGGCGGATTCATGGTTTTTGGCAGGGACGAAGAAATAAAAGCATTTTAGCAGTTCAAGGGCGTGGCTTTAGCACACGCCTTTCTCAGTTTTAATGCGAAAAAATAAATGAACGGTAAGGAAAATTATGAACAGACAAGTACATCTGATCGCGACGACAGCCTTTGGGCTGGAGAGTGTGGTAAAGGATGAAATTAAACGCCTGGGTTATGAGATTGAGGCGGTTGAAAACGGGCGGGTTTATTACACCGGTCCTCTTTCAGCCATTCCGGAGTCCAATTTATGGCTGCGGTGCGCAGACCGGGTTCTGCTGAAAATGGGGCAGTTTCGGGCGGAAACCTTTGACGCGCTTTTTGAAAAAACCAAGGCGCTGCCCTGGGAGGACTGGATTCCCGTGAAGGGGGTCTTTCCGGCAGCCAAGATCACCAGCGTAAAATCCAAGCTTTTCAGCAAATCGGACGGACAGCGGATCGTGAAAAAGGCAGTGGTTGAGCGGCTGAAAAAAGTCTACGGCGTGGGCTGGTTTGAGGAAACGGAAGGCAATTATCCCATCCACATTCAGATTTTGAAGGATGAGGTGGTCTTGTCCATTGACGCCAGCGGCTCTGGCCTGAACAAGCGCGGCTACAGACAGTACGGCAATGAGGCGCCGCTCAAGGAAACCATTGCCGCGGCGCTGGTTTACCTGTCACGCTGGCAGCCCCACCGTGTTTTCCTTGACCCGCTGTGCGGATCTGGAACCATTGTTATTGAGGCGGCCCTGATGGGGAAAAACATTGCGCCGGGGTTAAAACGGAACTTTGTTTCTGAGGAATGGCCAGCCATACCAGCCCGTCTGTGGGAGGAAGCGCGGGAAAATGCCCGGGCGGCGGTCAATGACCGTGAGTTCCGGCTTCTGGGGTCGGATATTGACCCAGCGGCGCTGAAGCAGGCGCGTATCAACGCAGAGCTGGCTGGTGTGAGTGGCTATGTGGCCTTCCAGAAGCTGCCTGTGCAGTCCATCGCCACCAAACGGCGCTACGGGGTCATTGTCACCAATCCGCCCTACGGCGAGCGCATTGGGCAGGAAAAGGAGATTCAGGCACTCTACCGCGATATGGGCGAGGCGTTTTCAGGACTGGAGGACTGGTCCTACTTTGTTATCACCGGCTATCCGGAATTTGAGCGTTATTTTGGCAAAAAAGCCACGAAAAACCGCAAGCTCTACAACAGCACCATCAAAACCTATTTCTACCAGTATTTCGGCCCGCTGCCGCCCAGAAAGCGGCATGAGGGGGAAGCGGACGACCGGTAATATTTACCGGTCATGGCTTTTGGGTAAAGCTGAAAGGAAGCGGCAAAGATAGAGCGAAAGGCGATTTTAATGGAAAATGGAGAATGCACTCCATCTCTTTATAAAAAATTTAATAATAATTGATTAATGTTTCAATGTTAAAATAAAATAAAAATAAGCAGGTACAAAATGAAAAAGAATGATCGTAAAAAAACGCGGAATGACCATGGGCGGGAACAGAAAAAGGAAAGCTACCATCGGGCGGACCTGAAGCGGCGCGAAACGCGCAGACAGGACGATGAAGGAGATGACCGCTTTGTGATCGTGGGCAAAAACCCGGTGATGGAAGCGCTCCGCTCAGAACAGCAGATGGATAAGCTGCTGATCCTCAAGGACAATAAAGACCATGTGCTGGGCGACCTTGCCGAAAAGGCACGCAGGCGGGGCATTGTGGTTCAGAGTGTTGAGAAAATCAAGCTGGAGGGTCTGGCGGACGGACAGCCGCACCAGGGCGTGGCGGCCATGATGGCGCCCTTTCCCTACAGCAGCATGGAGGATGTGCTGTCAAAGGCAGACGCTAAGGGCGAGGAGCCCCTTGTGGTGATCTTAGACCATCTGACCGATCCCCACAACCTTGGCGCGATTATCAGAAGCGCCAACCTCTGCGGGGTACACGGGGTTATTATCCCCAAGCGCCGGTCGGCGAGCCTGACAGCCGTATCCGTCAAGGCATCCTCGGGCGCCGTGGCCCATACCCCCATTGTCAAGGTCGGAAACCTGACCCAGTGCATTGATGAGCTCAAGGCAAAGGGCTTCTGGATCATGGCAGCGGATATGGACGGTGCCCCTTACTACAAAAACGATTTTAAGGGCAAGCTGGCCATTATCATCGGCAACGAGGGCAAGGGTATCAGCCCCAATGTGAAAAAACAGTGCGATTACAGTGTTTCGATTCCGCTTTACGGCGATATTGATTCCTTTAACGCGTCGGCCGCAGCGGCCATTATCCTGAGCGAGGCAGCCAGACAGCGCCACCAGTAGAGACGGTCTGGACCGCACCGGATTTAACGTTAAGCGTTGTTCTCAATTCTCCATTAAAAAGGATCCTGTTTGGGCGGTATGAATTCATTTTGTGTCTGTCCGTTCTCAAAACGGATAAATACTGAAGGGGGTGTCAAAAATAAAAACCTATCTGATTGTCGACGGCTACAATGTGATCCACCATTTAGCTGAGATGGAAGGGCTTACCGATTTTAATCTGGAGGAGGCCCGGGAGGATCTGATCGAGCAGCTGAACAGCTACAGCGGGCTGATGGGCTATGAGACGGTTTTGGTTTTTGACGCTTATTCCCAGGAAAACGCAGAGCGGCGCGAGGAGATACGGGGACGCATCAAGGTGGTCTTTACTGAAAAAAACAAAACCGCCGACACCTATATCGAAAAACTGGTATTCAGCCTGCCCAGGCCCTACACGGTCAAAGTGGTCACTTCAGACTATACGCTTCAGCGTGTGGTGCTGGCAAACGGCGGGGAGCGGGTGCCCTCCCGCGAACTGATACAGGCCATGGCTGAGAGTGCGAAACAGGTCAGAAAGCAGTACCGCAGGACCGAGAGTGATACCCGCAACAAGCTGGAGGATTACATGGATGACGAGGTGCTGGCCGTTATGAAAGAACTGAGAAAAGGAAATGTGGAGGATTGATGAACAAGGATCTGGAACTTGTGAAAAAAGCCCAGGGCGGTGATAAGGAAGCAGTGGTGACCATTGTGGAAAAATACCGCTGTGTGGTGACGCAGAAGGCCCGGCCCTTTTACTACATCGGCGGCGACCAGGAGGATTTGATCCAGGAGGGCATGATCGCGCTGCTGGGGGCGATCTGGGATTACCGTGAGGACCGGGGCACAAGCTTTAAAACCTTTGCCGGCCTATGTGTGGAAAACCGTATAAAAAGTGTGGTCACAAAAGCGAAACGGCCGAAGCACAGCCCGATGGGCGATACGGTCTCCCTGTATTCACCCATCTCGGAGGATGACCCGGATACCACGCTGCTGGATCTGGTGGCCTCCACTGCGGCGCTGGACCCTGATGAGGAGCTGGTGACCCGCGAGGCTGTGGAGCATTTCAGCCAGGTGGCTAAGAGCGAGCTCTCAGAGCTGGAAAAGCAGGTGCTTTATTTTTACCTGAAGGGCGCTTCCCACCAGGAGATCAGCGATAAGATCGGCCGGTCGAAAAAGGCTGTGGACAACGCGATCCAGCGTATCCGAAAAAAAATCTAAAAATTTTAATAAAACCCCTTGACTATCCTATCAGAATAGAGTATCATATAGAAGCTGTCGATGTTGAGTCCGAATTTGCGAAGCGAATTTGGCAGCACGCATAGAGCGTGCAGTAACGAGACAAGCGCAAGTGATACGGAGATTTCCCTGAAAGGTTATGAAATTTCCAAAGCATTTGTGATTCTTATATGGGGAGATGCCCGAGTGGCTAAAGGGGGCGGACTGTAAATCCGTTGACTGAGTCTACGATGGTTCGAATCCATCTCTCCCCACCAACGTTTTGTCCAAATTTATGGAGTGAATTTGGTAGTGCGCATGGAGCGTTAGCGGGCGCACGGCAACAAAACTAACGCAGATGACGAAGCAGTTATCCGATAAGGATAATCGAATTGCCGAGGAATCTACGATCCTTTATACATGCCCTTGTAGCTCAGCAGGTAGAGCACCACCATGGTAAGGTGGGGGTCTCCGGTTCGAATCCGGACAAGGGCTCCATACACAGACATTTAAGCGGCTTTTAGAAGCTGTTTTTTTTATGCCGGTTGTCCATTTTGACGACCGGTTTTTTCTTGCCAATTTTTGGCTTGGGCAGGCTTTCCGCTGCTTATCCGGAAACAGGAGATCGCTGGCCGGTAGGGGTTGTTTCATTACTGAATGGATACAAAGACACAAACTAAGGGCAGGATGTGGGCATCTCACAAAAAGTCACAGAGGTGTCACTTTCTCAGCGTGACAAATTTTTTTTAGAATTGCAGTTACAGGCAAAAGGCAGTATGATTTAAGGACGATTATCAGAAGAGAATGTTTTTTAATATTCTTGTCTGGGGAGGTACTGGTGTTTTTAAATGATATTTATAAAGGAGAGATCAATTGAAACAGAGAAATTCCATTAAAAAACTTGGTTTGCTGTATCTGCTGGCCTGCCTGATTCTGCTCTCAGGCTTTTCGCCCTTTGCGGTTAAAAAAAATGCCCCGGACAGCCCCATCTATCAGGTTGTGTTCGACCCAGAGGATGGGAGCAGCTACCATAACTGGCATAAGGCAAGCATTCCAGAGGGCGGGAGAATAACGGATCAGCCTGCCGATCCCCAGAAGGAAGGCTTTATTTTTGAGGGATGGGCATACGCGTATGATGAAAATGACACCCCGGTTTTATGGAACTTTGCGGCCGATGCTGTGAGTGAAAACACAACCCTGTGGGCAGTCTGGGGGAAAGCCTGTCAGATCGTATTTGACCCCGAGGATGGAACAGGCTACAGCGACTGGTACAAGGTCACCATTCCAGCGGGCGGAAAGATAACGGATCAGCCTGCCGATCCCCAGAAGGAAGGGTTTGTTTTTGAGGGATGGGCGTACGCGTATGATGAAAATGGCACTCCGGTTTTATGGAATTTTGAGACCGATGCCGTCAGTGAAAATACCACCTTGTGGGCCGTCTGGGAAAATGGAACCATTGTTGCTTTTGACCCGGATGACGGAAAGACAACGTATCCGGATTTTTATAAAGCAGTTGTCAAGCCCGGGCATAAAGTGACCGACAGCCCCGCCGACCCGCAGCGTGAGGGATACGTTTTTGAGGGATGGGCATACGCATATGATGAAAATGGCACCCCCCTGCTCTGGGATTTCAACTGCCCGGCCGGAGAAAAAAACATGACGTTATGGGCATCGTGGACCAAAGAAGACAATGGCAATCACGCCGGAATAGGCAATGGGACGGCAGGAGCAGACAATAACAGCGCTGGAACGATTCAGGACAAGACAGACACAACCGGCAAAAACCCGGCAACCGGTAAGGAAGGCAATTACTTTTTAGGCTTCCTGGCAGTCCTGGGCGTCCTGTCCTTTGGGGCACTTGCGCTGCTGAAACACCAAAGATAACAACAGACCATTGAGGAACGATGAACAGGAAGCAAGCTAAAGCCTGGAAACTCCGCGGGAGACGGTGTGAGCTGTGATCAGGGATAAAATGCCTTCGATGAATGGATTGGGGAAAAGCACGGGCCTGTGTTTAAAAAGGGCAGACGCCGGGTATAAATATTTCTGAACACACAGACCTCTTATTTTAACGAACAATTCACTCTCCCAATTTTCTCTCAGAAAGCCCTGGCCATCACATGCCGGGGCTTTCTTCAGTTTTCAGGAGGTACCACAATGAATAATGGTACAGTTAAATGGTTTAAGGGCGATAAAGGTTTTGGTTTCATCTCAAGAGAAGACGGCGACGACGTATTCGAACACTTCTCATCCATCGTTGGCGATGGCTTCAAGACTTTAAATGACGGCGACAGGGTAACCTTTGACACCGAACAGGGTCCGCGCGGCCTGCAGGCTAAGAACGTCTGTCCGGCGTAGTCTGCCGCCGATTTATCAAATTTTAAGCCGGATGCTTCCGGCTTATTTTTTTTATCCCAATTTTATTTAAGTTTTGGAACAAAAAAGCTTGAAACCCCCCGGATGCTATTGTATAATATCCTGAGTGAAGCCGTCCTGAATATGGAAAAAACGGCGCGCATCAAATCGTATCTATTTAAATTAATTTATAATCTTTAAGGAGATAACAAAATGGCTAAAGAAAAATTTGAAAGATCCAAACCACATGTTAACATTGGTACCATCGGTCACGTTGACCACGGTAAAACAACATTAACCGCTGCAATCACCACCGTATTAAACAAACGCTTCGGAACCGGTGAAGCTGTAGCTTTCGACAACATCGATAAAGCACCAGAAGAAAGAGAACGTGGCATCACCATCTCAACCGCCCACGTTGAATATGAAACCGACGCCCGCCACTACGCACACGTCGACTGCCCGGGCCATGCCGACTACGTTAAAAACATGATCACCGGCGCAGCCCAGATGGATGGCGCGATCTTAGTTGTATCCGCAGCCGACGGCCCAATGCCGCAGACCCGTGAACACATCCTGTTAAGCCGTCAGGTAGGCGTACCATACATCATCGTCTTCTTAAACAAAGCCGACATGGTAGATGATGAAGAATTATTAGAACTGGTTGAAATGGAAGTTCGTGAACTGTTAGACGAATACGAATTCCCGGGAGATGACACACCAATCGTTATCGGATCCGCCTTAAAAGCATTAGAAGATCCAGACGGCGAATGGGGCGACAAGATCGTCGAGCTGATGAAAGAAGTTGACGCGTACATCCCAGAACCAGAACGCGACACCGACAAACCATTCTTAATGCCAGTGGAAGACGTATTCTCCATCACCGGCCGTGGTACCGTTGCAACCGGTAGAGTTGAACGTGGTATCGTACACGTAGGGGATGAAGTAGAAATCGTTGGTATCCACGAAATTAAGAAAACCGTTGTAACCGGGATTGAAATGTTCCGTAAGCTGTTAGATGAAGGCCGTTCAGGCGACAACATCGGCGCGTTACTGCGTGGGATCGACCGTACCATGATCGAACGTGGACAGGTATTGGCAAAACCAGGCTCCATCCACCCACACACCCACTTCACCGCCCAGGTATACGTCCTGACCAAAGAAGAAGGCGGCCGCCATACCCCATTCTTCGATGGCTACAGACCACAGTTCTACTTCAGAACAACCGACGTAACCGGTAATATCAAACTGCCAGAAGGTGTAGAAATGGTTATGCCAGGGGACAACGTTGAAATGGAAATCACATTGATCACCCCAATCGCGATCGAAGAAGGTTTACGTTTCGCGATCCGTGAAGGCGGACGTACCGTTGGCTCCGGAGCCGTTGCGAAGATTATTACGGACTAATTTTACGGTAGAGTAGAATTTTTAAGGATCAGGCTTAGAGATAGGCTTGATCCTTTTTTTATTGGTGGAAGGTTGAAGGTGGAAAGTGGAAGGTTGTGGAACAAACGACAGCCTTTGGCCGCGTTTGGTGAACGGTGATGGAAGGATTGCTGCAATTGAAAATTTGTGTCCGTAACTGAAAAAGCCTCCCGAAATCCTGAAAACATTGTTTGAAGACAGTTTTCGGGATTTCGGGAGGCCTTTTGTAGAATAAAATTTAAATTTCAGATGCTGAAAAACAGATAAAAATGGCCGACGTCAAAAAAATAAAAAGCAACGGGCTCCGATACCCATTGCCTTTTATATAAATTAGGAATGAAAAGAAAAAGGGGAGATGTTTATCTCTCAAGTACTATTCTAATCGTTCAACCTTTAGAATATCTTTAATTCTCTATAGCTTAATAAAAAATTTACATACCGAATACAATTTGTTCGAGCGTCTTTCTGAAAATATCCTGGCTGTTAATGCCGTTTTCTTTTACCATCTCCTTAGCCAGAGGCACATCGTCAGTGATGATATTATCCACATTGAGGTCAATCATATCATCAATGAGCTCCTCATTGTCCACTGTCCAGACGAAAATATCCTTGTTTTGCCGGTGAACAGCATCGACAAGCCTTTTGTTGACAAAGGTGGCTTCAATGCTGAAAGCATCTACCGGAAGGGTATCAATGTCACCGTAGGCAATGGCGCTGATGTAGGCCGTGCGGACGCTGGGGTCAATTTGCTTCACCCGCTCAATAGTGGGGTAATCCAGTGAAGCGAGAATACACTCATCTTTAAAATTTTGTTTTTGGATCACATCGACAGCCTTTTCCACAAATTCGTGATCGTGGGAGGTGGGCTTAAGCTCAATGTTCATCTTTACTTTGCCCCGGCAGGTCTCAATGGCTTCGTCTAAGGTCATGAGGCGCTCGCCGCTGAACTCGGGGGAGAACCAGCTTCCGATGTCAATGTTTTTAAGATCATCGTAATTGCTGTTCCAGATGTCAAGATTTTGTCCGGAAATCCGCTTGATGTTATTGTCGTGGGAAACCACCAGAACGCCGTCTTTGGTTTCCGCAATGTCAATCTCCACATAGTCGGCGTTGTTGGCAATGGCGGCTTCCAGCGCCGCCCGGGTATTTTCCGGAGCCTCGGTGGAATTGCCGCGGTGCCCGGTGACCTGGGGACCGCTCAGCAGGATATTGGCAGTGTCAACATCAAAGGCCAGTATGATCTGTGCGCTTTTAACACCGATGGAAATGACCAGCAGAATACAGGCAGCAATGACCAGATGCTTTTTCTTAGGCGCGAGGGACATGTTGTTGTTGACCAGCGGTATATCCTCCTGCACGGCGCTGTCGGCCCGGGAGTAAGCGTCATAAAGCTTTGAGATAAAAGCAAAATTTAAGGGGGGCACAACTGCGTCCAGAATGCTTGAGCCCAAAAGAAAAATGATGGAAACCACACTGATCAAAAGCGTAAGCCAGAAAGAAGGATCGTCCATGCCCTGGATATGCTCAATGATCAGAGAGGCGGGGATAACGCAGACCACTAAAAATACCAGTGCTGCAATCAGGCTGATGGCAAAAAGAAACAGATTCCAGAGCAAGAACCGCCACAGGGTGTGGAAAAAACGTCCTTTAATCCGTTTTGCGCTTTGACGCCGGGTGTCTTTAAAGGAGGAGTCCTTTAGAACAAATATGTTGAAAACAAAGAGCCATCGGATGACCAGGATGGCCAGAGAGACAACCAGGGCCAGAAAAATAACCGATAAAAGGGCAGAGTCTGCGATATAGTCCGAGATGAATCCTGGAATGGTGAGTTCTCCAATAAAATTGGAGGTGACCATTATATTCATAAACGGGATAATGAGGATCAGAAAAAGAATCATCAGGAAATTTTTAGGTTTAAAAATCGCCAGAGCCCGTTTAAAGCCGCTCCGCATTAAAGGGATGATCTGAACCTTCCGTCCGGCAAGGCTTTCGTGAAAGCAGACAGCCAGTGTTGTAAACTCGATGAGGGTATAAAAGGCCAGAATGAGCAGCAGCACAAAGCCCACAATCCAAAGCAGCGGATGTCTGAGCAGCTCACTGATATTGGAGCCTGTAATATAGAAAAGTCCTGCGGCCGAGAGTGAATGCTTTAGAATAAACCCAGTCGCAGGAAAGATAATCGTGCTTCCGCAGAAAGAATATAAGATTTCGAAAATGACCAGGGGCCAGAAATTAAAGCGAAATAATCCAAAGGTCTCTCTTGAGAAGCGTTTATATTGAGTTTTTTGTTTTTTCATAAAACCGCTCCCATCAATCGAAGGAAGCAACTGCTTCAAGGCCAGCATCTTCACCCGCCAGGTACATCATACCCCAGCCGATGGGCTTGTCCTTTTCGTCCAGCAGCTTTTCCTCAACAACCAGCAGGGGCATCCCCACAGGGATCTCAAGATTTCTGGCGGTTTCATCCTCTGCGATGGCGGCCCGGATTTTAAGCTTCTTGGTCATGGCAAAAATCGAGTTTTTCTTTGCTACCATTTCCGGGAAGGTCGCGTAGCGGATTTCCTTTTCGACGATTGGAATCCCACGGTAGTATGGAATGTATTTAATGTCGTAGGCCGTTGGAAAGCCGTCCTTTAAAAAGATGCGTTTTACCACAATGACATGCTTGGTCTCAGGAATTTCCAGATTAAAGCCGACCTCGTAGCTGGGCTTGACAACGTTCACCTCAATGAGGCGGACTTCATCGCCACGCTCATTGCCTGGCGCCATCTCGTTGTAGTGGAGGATATACTGGTCCAGATCCGGTTCGCAGACATAATTGCCCTTGCCGGGAATCGAATAGATGTAACCCTCATTGACGAGTACGGCCAGACCCTTGCGTACTGTCATCCGGCTGACGTTAAATTCCTCGCAGAGAAGGTTCTCTGACTGGATGGCGTCCCCGGGCTCAAGCTCCTGGCTGGTTATTTTATTTTTTATCGCTTCGACAATTTTAATATATTCAGGTGCACCCATGACTTACTTTTTCTCCTGTATCCATTGTTTGCATATTTCCACCGCTTTGGTTACGTCTTTTGTGCCATAATCTGCGCCTACACTGAGATGCGTTACGCCGTCATCCACACATGCGCCGCCGATCATCACACGTATCTGATCCCTCATGCCGAGATCATCAAGTCCGTCGGTGATTTTTTTCATTTCGATGGTTGTTTCCTGCTGCATTCCGCTGAGGCCGATAATATCGGGCTTGTGCTCCTGTACCTTTTCCAGAATAGTGGAGGAAGGAACATCAATGCCGATGTCGATGACTTCAAAGCCTGCTGTGGTTGCAAAGGAGGCAAAAATATTTTTGCCGATGTCGTGGCAGTCTCCATAAACAGAAGCGACGACAATTTTGCCCGTTCTGGGCACTGCCGGCATGGCGTACAGTGCTTTCAGCTCATCGAGATCCATGACCTCCTGAAAGATAATGCCGGCAAAAATAAGGTCTGCAATGAAATAGTCACATTTCTCATAGTGGTCGCCGACCCGTTCCATGCCAATGCGCAGCCAGTCCAAAATCTGAAGCGGGGTAAAACCCTTGCGCACAGCGATTTTTACCAGCTCCAGTGTCCGCTGCTCATACAACCCTTCTACTGATCTTACAATACTCTCTTTCATGATTCTTTACCTAACTTGTGTTCACACAAAGAATTATTCAAAAATTATACCATAAAAAGATTGTTTGTGAAAAAATTATCTTAATAAACTTAAAAAAATTCAAACAATCTGAAATCGTTTTGTCTTTATTATACCATACTTATACTAACCTGTATATACAAATCTAGACATAAGACAAAAAAAGACATCAAAAAAGACACCATTATTGGTGTCTTTTTATATTTGATCTTACTTTACGGATTTGTCTCAGCCAACCCATGCCTGGCAGATCTTAACGCCTTCAGCTGCATTTGTTGTGAAGTCGTCAGCGCCAACATATTCGCAGGCTTCTTTAGTAACAGGGTTACCACCGATGATTAATTTAGAGTCAACGCCAGCTGCTTTCAGAGCGTCTGAAGTTTCTTTCATAGAATCGATCGCCAGGGTTAAAACGCCGCTGATACCGATGATGTCTGGTTTGATTTCTTTAGCTTTTTCAACGAATGTGTCGATCGCTACGTCAATACCTAAGTCAGTAACCTGGAAGCCAGCTGCTTCAGCCATGCTTCTGAAGATGTTTTTACCGATGTCATGTAAATCGCCATGAGCGGTACCAATTAAGATGGTGCCAGCAACTGCTGTGTCGCCGCTGCCTAATACTGGTTTTAATACGTTGATTGCTTCGGTTAATAATTCGCCTGCGAAAATTAAGTCCCCAACAAAATATTCGCCTTCTTCGAATAAATCACCAACAACAGCCATACCAGCCTGACAAGCTGCAACTGCTTCTTCAGCTTCTGCTTCGGTAGGATTTGTAGCTACGAAATCATTTAAGATTTCCATTACATCGTCTTCTTCTAAGTCTCCAACTGCCTGTGTTAAATTTTTCCAATCTGCCATTTTAAAATACCATCCCTTCATTTTTTGAATAAATAATTTTTCAGTAAGCACATGTGTGTACATGTGTTGTTTGTGATTATATAATACTCTCTTTTGAATCCGTTGTCAAGAAAACGCTTTCGATTTTTTGCTCAAAAATGGCAAAAAACAAAAATTTATCTGTTTCGAAGTATGTGAAAGAGGAATTACACTAATTTACATGAAAAAAGAACGGTTTCCTTAAGAAAATACCTCCCGAAATCCCGAAAACACCTTTAAAAAAATCAGGCAAAAGGGTTTTTGGGATTTCGGGAGGTGCATGGGTGGGAAAAAGATGTTTAGCGGGGGCCGCCGCGGAATTTTTAAGGATTGCTGCAATCAGGGCACTCTTACCTCACAGCTTAGGTGGCTCTGCGGCATACCAAAGAAAAATCCATTGACGGCCTTTAGCTGAAAATATCCTGTCGGTCTTAAGCTGCAAGCCCCATCTACTGTATATGGTTCCGGAGGATGCCAATCTTTTCGATTTCGGCTTCGACAACGTCGCCGTGTTTTAAGAAGGCGGGCGGGTCCTGGGCAAGACCGACGCCGGCAGGGGTTCCGGTGAGGATGATGTCGCCGGGGTACAGGGTAACGCCCTGGGACAGGTCGCTTATGATGGTTGGGATGTCAAAGATCATGTGGCCAGTGGTGGATTCCTGGCGGGTCTCACCGTTGACACGGCAGCGGATGCCGAGATTCAGGGGAAGGGGCAGGGCGCTTTTGTGGACAATGGCTGGCCCAAGGGGGCAGAAGGTGTCCAGGGATTTGCCCTTATACCACTGAGAATGCTTTTTCTGGAGGTCTCTGGCGGTGATGTCATTGGCGACCGTATAGCCAAAAATATAGTCTTCAGCGTCCGATTTGGCGATATCTGAGCCTTCCTTACCAATGATGACGGCCAGCTCGGCTTCGTAGTCGATCTGTTTGGTAGCATTGGCATGGGACAGGATCACCGAATCGGGGCCGGTAACCGATGAGGAAAGCTTTGAGAAGTAAATGGGGCTTTCCGGAGCCGCGCCGAGGCCGGGAATATTTTTAATCTCCTGAACATGCTCGGTGTAGTTTTTGCCAAGGCAGAAAATATTGCGCTCAGGCTTGGGAATGGGGGCCAGCAGCTTGACAGAGTTCAGGTTAATGCCCATATTGGGATTATCGGCCATGGCTTTTTCGATCGAAGCGATCAGAGCGTCATCGGCCAGGCGGATAAAGTCCGTCATCTGTTCAGGCAGCTTGATGCCAAGCACCTTGCCGATGGTAGTAACGGGCACTACGCGTTTGAAATCCGCGGTGAGAATCCCCGCTTCGCTGAAAGAAGCGTATTGATAGGTGACAAAATACATTTGAATTACCTCCGTTCATTTCATTTGCTTAATCTTACCATAATTTCTTAGTAAAGGCCAATATTTTGAACCTTTAAGATATTGACATTTTTGAGGTTATACTTTATCATTAATTTAATTAAACTCTTAACAAAAGGGCAGAGGAAACCCCTGTTAAAGATGACCACGACCTTAGAGTATTATAGTGCATAAATATTGCGTGAAACGCCCTTTTAACAGTTTGAAAAGGTGTTTTTTTTTGCAAAAATGCACGTCGTGGACGAATTTTAAGCCAAGGAGGCAAGAGATGCTAAAAGGAAGACATTTAATAGAACCCGGTGACTTTACCATAGAAGAATTAGAATCCATTTTTGGGCTGGCTGATAATATTATTGCAAATCAGGATGATTATATTGACGTTTGCAAGGGAAAATTATTAGCCAGCCTTTTTTACGAACCATCCACCCGTACACGGTTCAGCTTTGAGTCGGCCATGCTGCGCTTAGGCGGCAAGGTCATTGGATTTGACAACCCTGCCAACTCGTCAGTATCCAAGGGCGAAAGCATTGCCGATACCATCCGTACAGTCGGCTGCTACGCCGATATCGCGGTGATCCGCCACCCGAGAGAAGGGACCGCCAAGCTGGTATCCAAGGCCGCCTGCGATATGCCCATCATCAACGCCGGTGACGGCGGCCACGAGCACCCCACTCAGACCCTGACAGACCTGCTGACCATCCGCCATGAACGCGGCAGCTGCGACGGCCATGTGGTGGGCCTCTGCGGGGACCTGCTTTTTGGACGGACCATCCACTCACTGGTCAAAACCCTGAACCGCTACAAGGGCAATAAGTTTGTGTTCATCTCGCCAAAGGAACTGAAAATGCCGGAATTTTTCCTGAGCATGCTGGAACCCGGCTCCTACATTGAAACAGACAGCCTGGACGACGTCATCGGCGATCTGGATATTCTGTATATGTCCCGCGTGCAGCGCGAGCGCTTTGTCAGCGAGGAAGAATACCTGCGCTTGAAGGACTACTACATTTTAGATAAAAAGAAAATGAAAAAAGCCAAGGAAGACATGATCGTCATGCACCCGCTGCCGCGTGTCAATGAGATTGCCGTGGAAGTGGACGATGATCCGAGAGCGGTTTATTTCAAACAGGCAAAATATGGCATGTATGTGCGCATGGCCCTGATTTCAAAATTACTGGGGGTAGACATCAATGATTAATGTATCAAAACTGAAAAAAGGAATTATTATTGACCATATCGAATCCGGCCACGGCTTTGAAATTTACAAGGAGCTGCACCTCAACGAAATCGACGATGTTGTCGTGCTGATGAAAAATGTCCCCAGCAAAAAAATGGGGCAGAAAGACCTGATTAAAATCGAAACCGACCTGGAGCTCGATATGAACGTTCTGGGGCTTATCGATCCCAATGTCACCATTAATTTTGTAAACAACGGCGAGCTTGTGAGCAAGGTGCAGTTGACCCTGCCAACCCGGGTAACCGGCATCATGAAATGCAAAAACCCGCGTTGCATCAGCCAGTACGAAGACGTGGGCGATATTGACTTTTACCTGGTAGACGCAGAAAAGAAATTATACCGCTGCGAATACTGCGACTCTTATACGACGTTTATTGAGAAGTGAAGCTGAGTCCAAATTCTGAAAGAATTTGGCAGGACGCAGTTCTATGAGCCGTCAGGCGAATGCGTCCGGTAACGAAGCAAACGCAAATGATGAGGAAATCATCCTGAAAGGATAAAAAGATTTCCGAAGAATTTGTGATCCTTAAATAAAGGGGAAGGAACGACCATGAAAACTTTAATCACAAATGTTGAAATCATCGACGCCACTGGCCGAAGGCCGGGGAAGGTGCTGATCGATGATGATGGTAAGATCAAAAAGGTTTATAAGGAAAAGGGACAGGTGAAGGCAGCGCACGACCGGGAAATCGACGGCCAGGGCAAGGTGCTGATGCCGGGTTTTATCGACATGCACTGTCATCTGCGCGATCCCGGGCTCACCTATAAGGAAGACATGGAAACAGGCATGAAGGCAGCTCTGAAAGGCGGCTTCACCACGCTGGTAGCCATGGCCAACACCAAGCCGGTCATGGACAACGCAGAAGCCCTGAAAGCCAATATGGACAAAGCAGACGCCCTGGGTCTCTGCGACCTGGTACAGGTCTGTGCACTGACAAAGGATTTCAGCGACGCTGACCTGGTGGATTTTGAGAGCACCCGGGAATACACCAATGTCTACTCCAACGATGGACACAATGTGGACAATGAAGAGACCATGAAAAAGGGGCTGGCGGCTTCCACCGAGTACAATTTTATTCTGGCCACCCACTGTGAGCCGGAAACCGAGACTGTGGAGCGGGACATCGCCCTTCTGCGTGAAACGCCAGGTCACCTGCACGTGTGCCATATCAGCAAAAAAGATACCCTGGAAGCCATCAAGGCCGCCAAAGCAGAGGGTCTGGACATTACCTGTGAGGTCACCCCGCACCATCTGTACGCCTCTGCCATGGAGTATAAGGTACACCCGCCGTTCAGAAGCTACCCGGACCGCCGGGCGCTCATCGAAGGCGCCCGGGACGGCAGCATTGACATCTGCGGCACCGACCACGCCCCACACAGCGACGAGGACAAGCTGAAAGGCGCGCCGGGGATTAATAATTTTGAGACCGCCTTTGCCATGTACTACACTGTTTTTGAGGGAGCGGGTATTTCTGTGGAACGCCTGAGTCAGATGCTGAGCGAGGCGCCGGCTGAGCGCATGGGGATAAAGGCCGGCCTGGTCAAGGAACGCTACGCCGGAGACCTGGTTTTAGTGGATCTGGACGCTGAGGAACGGGTAGACCCCAGGACCTTTATCTCAAAAAGCCACAACACCCCCTTTGGCAGGGAACTGCTCAAGGGCAAGGTGCTCATGACATTTAAAGGAGGAGAGATCGCATATGATAATGGATCGCTTGTATAACGAAGCATTAAAAAGCCCCGTCTGTGTGGGCCTGGATACAAAAATTGACTTTCTGCCCCAGTACCTGAAGGATAAGGACTGGTCAGCCGGTGAAAAAATAACAGCGTTTAACAAAAAGATTGTAGACGCCACCGCCGATATTGCGGCCTGTTACAAAATGCAGATCGCCTGCTATGAAGCCCTGGGCCTGGACGGTATGAAGGCTTACTCAGAAACCGTCAGATATGTACGGAAAAGCGGTAAAATTGCCATCGGAGACGCGAAAAGAGGCGACATTACCTCCACAGCTGCCCAGTATGCCAAAGGCCATTTTGAGGGCGATTTCGAGGTGGATATCCTGACCGTCAACGCCTACATGGGCGAGGACGCCGTATCACCTTACTTCCCTTACATCGAAAACAATGAAAAGGGCCTTTTTGTCCTGCTTCACACCTCCAACCCATCATCGCGGGATTTTCAGGAGCTGAAGCTGGAAAAAGACGGCCAAAAGCTGTACGAGGCAGTCGGGGACAAGATCACCGAGTGGGGAAAACCTTATATCGGGGAGAGCGGCTACTCTGCCGTGGGCGCTGTGGTCGGACTGACCTTCCCAGAAGAATTTGAAGCGCTGCAGGACCAGTGTCCCTCCACCTTTTTCCTGGTGCCGGGCTACGGCGCACAGGGCGGTACCGGCAAGGATATTGCCAACATCTTCAAAAAGTCCCGCTGCGCGGTCATCAATTCCTCCAGAGGGCTGATCACCGCCCATCAGAAGGCAGAGACCCCCTGTGAGACCGAGGGCTTTGAAGCCCTGATCCGTGAAAAAACACTGGCCATGAAGGAGGACATTTTAAAGTGGCTTTAATTTTAGATAACCAGTTTGTGGCCGAGGGCATTTACAAAATGGACGTGGCCTACGACGGTGAAGTGGGCGTCGGCCAGTTTTTCATGCTGAGAGCCTGGGATAAGGACCCGCTGCTGTCACGGCCCATCTCCGTCCATAATTACGAAAACGGTGTGCTCACCTTCCTGTATCAGATTGTAGGCAAGGGCACCCAGCTTTTGTCAAAACTGGAAAAGGACGACACTGTGGAATTACAGGGCCCGTACGGCAAGGGCTTCCCGGATGTGGACGCCGACCTGGTGGTGGTGGGCGGCGGCATTGGTGTCGCGCCCCTGTACTATGTGTGCCGCGACTTCAAGAAAAAACACCCGGACCGCAGCCTGCGTGTTTACCTGGGCTACCGCGACACTGCCTACTGTGTGGAGGAATTTGACGCAGTGGCCGATGAAGTGGTCGTGGATATCGGCGGCATCATCACCCACCGGGTAGAAGCCCGTTCTGGCGAGGTATTCTTTACCTGCGGCCCGGAAATCATGATGAAGAGCCTGTGTGACATTGTCCCGGCCGAAAACCCGGTTTACGTGTCGCTGGAGGCGCATATGGCCTGCGGCATCGGCGCCTGTCTGGGCTGCACCTGCAAGACCAGTGAAGGCAATAAGAAGGTCTGTAAGGACGGGCCAGTGTTTACCAGAGAGGTGGCAGCCCTATGAGTAAAGCGTTAGAAACAAAATTTAACGATATTGTCTTTAAAAACCCGGTTCTCACCGCGTCTGGCACCTTTGGCTTCGGCCGGGAGTTTGAGGAATACTATGATCTGGCAGAGCTGGGCGGCCTGTGCACTAAGGGCCTGACGCTCGAACCGCGTCCGGGAAATACCGGAATGCGCCTGTGGGAGACCCCGGCGGGCATGATCAACAGCATTGGCCTTGAAAACCCCGGCGTGGACGCTTTTATCGAAAATGAGTGGCCCCACCTCAAGGGGATCGACACCGTCACCGTGGTCAACGTGGGCGGAAAGGATGAAGCCTCCTACCTGGAAGCCATAGAGCGCATCAACGCCATCAACGCCCAGCTGGTTGAGCTGAACATTTCCTGTCCCAATGTCAAGGCAGGCGGTATGGCCTACGGCATCAAGGCAGAAATGGCGGCGGATATCACCCGCAAGGTGGTGGCTGTTTCCAAAGCGCCCGTCATGGTCAAGCTGTCCCCGAATGTGGAAAACATCGCGGAGATCGCCCTGGCCTGTGAGGAATCCGGCGCCTGCGGTATCTCGCTCATCAACACCATTCAGGCCATGGCCGTTGATTACAAGAAGAAGAAGATCGTGTTTGACAACACCTACGCCGGGCTGTCCGGCCCGGCGGTCAAGCCCATCGCACTGCGCATGACCCATCAGGTCAGCAAGGCAGTGGACGTGCCGGTCATGGCCATGGGCGGCATCAGCACCTGGGAAGACGCCCTTGAGTTTATCATGGTTGGCGCGGCCTGTGTGCAGGTCGGAACCATGAACTTCATTGACCCCAAGGCGCCGGTTAAGATCATCGAGGGCTTAGAAGCCTACTGCCAGGCCGAGGGTCTGGTAAACATTGATGAGGTGCGCGGTATTTTATTGTAAATTAAAACTGAAAACACCTCCCAAATATCCCGAAAACCCAGATCGAATGGGTTTTCAGGATTTCGGGAGGTGTTTTTTCAGATCAGAACACAAAAGCCGCGCTCAGGGGAGTGAGCGCGGCTTTGTGATTACGGGGGAGTAATAAAATGAATATCGGAATGATCCGATAAGGGGTAATCTATGATTTATTCAATCGCAATGTATTTTTTCTGTTCTACTTGCTTGGTTTCGTTTTTCGGGAATTCCAGATGGAGAATACCATCCTTATAGCCGGCTTTGATGTCTTCTTCTTTTACGTTGTCGCCAACGTAGAAGCTTCTTGAGCACTGGCCAGTGTAGCGTTCCTGATGGACCAGGTTGCCTTTTTCATCCTTTTCTTCCTTCGACTCATCTCTGGAAGCGGTAATGGTCAGGTAGCCATTTTCAAGGTCCGCTTTGATATTTTCCTTGCCAAAGCCCGGCAGGTCCATATCCAGAATGTACTTGCCATCCTTTTCCTGAATATCTGTTTTCATGAGAGCAGGTGACTCTGCTTTTTTGAAAAACGGGTCATTAAACATATCATCAAACAAATTAAAACCGAAACGATCTCTAGGCATCAACAACATAAGGCATTCCTCCTTTGCGTTTTAGTTTTCATGATTTATGAAGTGATAAACCTTTATAACCATTGAGTTCGGTTCCTTTTTCAAGGGACTTCGCTTAACTTTGTTTACGAGTATATTATAGGTCGGATTGTTAGCACTGTCAAGCGGTGAGTGCTAAAATTTTAGGAAGATTTAAGCTTACAGGCCTCCCGAAATACCAGAAATGACGGCGTAAAATTGGTTTGACAGAAAACCCTTCACAAAAAAATTGTATATTTGGTTGTATCAGTATATAATAAGGAGTAATACTAAAGTGAGAACAAAGAAGTCAGGGAGGGAAAAGTGAAAAAGCACACGATACAAATATGGAGTATGGGCCTGGCACTGTGTCTTGTTTTCTGCCTGACAACCTCTCGGGTACAGGCAGAAGAAAAGAAGATCATCCGGGTTGCATTTCCCGAACAGACTGGGTTTTCATCCACCGACTCTGCGGGAAACCATTCAGGCTATACTTACGAGTTTTTAGAAGAAATTGCAAAATATACAGGCTGGGAGTATGAGTTCATCACCGGAGACAGCAGCGATGAGAGCCTGTTAAAAATGATGGAGGACCTGAAAAACGGCCGGATTGACATTATGGGCGGTATGGTGTACACACCGCAGCTGGCCGAGGATTATGATTTTCCAGAGTATAATTGCGGCTACAGCTACTCCACCTTATCGGTGTTAAAAGACAATGAGGATGTCAACGCGACCAACTATTCGACCTTTAACAACATGAAAGTAGGGGCACGCAAAACCGCGACCCGAAGAATACAGGCCCTGAATGAATTTTGCCGCGCCAATGGGATTACCCTGAGTATCGTTGAGTACGACAGCGATGAGGCCATGCAGGCAGCTTTGAAGTCCGGCGGGGTGGACGCCCTGCTGGGGCCGGACGTCGCCATGGGCGACGATGAGCGCATTGTCGCGCGGTTTGACGGGCGGCCTTATTATTTCGCGGTCACTAAGGGCAATACTGAGGTGGTCAGCGGCATCAATACAGCCACAGCAGCCATCAATGAGCAAAACCCCAACTACGCCACCGAACTGTACATGAAATATTTTAACAAAAATAACCAGCAGGTTACCCTGGAGAGCTTTATCAAAGCCAACCCCACCGAGAGCATTGTGGCGGCCCTGGGCATCGGGCTTGTGCTGGCCGCGGTGGTCGGTATGACCATGTATATCCGTATGCAGCGCAACCAGCAGATGCTCTTAAACTATGAGCGCTACCGTATTCTGTCAGAGATGTCCAAGGAATTTATTTTTGAGTATGACTACCGTGAGGACAGCATAGTGGTATCCGAGCAGTTTGCCCATACCTTTGGCGGTAAATCACAGGTTGACCACTTTTTTTCCACAATCCTGAGCAAAAGGCTGGATATTGATGAGAGCGCCCGTTGTTTTGCGGGTCTGATAAAACGCCGTCCGCCGGAGGAGGCGCGCTATGAGGTGGAATACAAAACCACAGTGCCTTCCGGGAATGAGGAGTGGGTGCGCGCTACCAGCATGATCATTTTTGATAAGCATAACCAGCCCATGCGGGCCATTGGCAAAATCATCAATATCAACGCTGAGCAATGCGAAAAAGAAGCATTGATCAACCAGGCGCACCGGGACGCTCTCACCGGGCTGTATAACCGCACGACCTTTGAGGAGCTGGTGAACACTTATCTGCAGGAGCGTGGGGATGAGGAAGGCGCCATGATGGTTGTGGATCTGGACCACTTTAAAACTGTCAACGATACCCTGGGCCACCAGGGCGGCGATGAGGTGCTGGAGGATCTCGCCCGGGAAATGACCGCCTGCTTTGGCGAAGAGGTTGTTTTAGGCCGTTTGGGCGGCGATGAGTTTCTGGTCTTTGTGAAAGATGTCAAAGCCTGTAGAGACAAGCCTGTTCAGGCAGCCAGAGCCCTCTGCCGGGCCATGAACCGCTGCTATGAAAGAAACAGCGGCCAAATCGAGGTCTCTGTCAGTGTCGGGCTTGCCTATTCCTTCAGGAACAGTGCCTTTGAGATGCTTTACAGCATGGCCGATGAGGCGCTCTACTATATGAAGGATCACGGAAAAAACAATGTTAAGGTTTATGACGCGTCCATAGGGGATGCTTTGGGTAATAATGATAACAATACACGAAAAGGAGCGTTTTGAAATGTCCAAAAAAATTATTGCGCTGATCAGCGACGACTTTGAAGATCTGGAATTATGGTATCCGGTACACCGCCTCCGCGAGGAAGAAGGCGTGACCGTCGATGTGGTGGGTGAGGAAAAGGGTAAGACCTATATTGGAAAATACGGTGTGCCCTGCGTGTCGGATTACCGGTTTGACGAAATCAATCCTGACGAATACGACGGGATTCTGGTACCTGGCGGCTGGGCGCCAGACAAGCTGCGCCGCTTCCCAGCCGTTCTGGACATGGT
>OAWD01000199.1_pt1 | contig 57702 bp, 52 predicted proteins | sample 1495361 | NCBI WGS metagenome assembly OAWD01 (sample SAMEA2580130, study PRJEB22360) | human gut metagenome | biome: human gut; feature: human-associated habitat; material: faeces | place: Denmark | collected 2008/2010 | reverse complement strand
GGCTGGAGGATGCGCATATCCTCAAGGGTAATGCCGGGGCGGGTCCATCCTCCCTCGCCGACGCGGTGGCGCAAGGCTGCGGCTCGAAGCGTCGCATCCCACGCGATATCGGCATACTTCATTTCACTCCCCATGAGTGGAAGGCTTCCTACAGTCCTCCCTGCCTTTTGCAGCGTGGCCGTACGGGAGCGCCGTCCTGTTCCTTTGCGTTGCACCCGATCTTTTCTCAGCCGGATAGGCTTGATCGTAAATGATTCTCCAATGGCAAAGACCTGCTCCACATCTCCCAGCCCGGCTGATCCTGCTCTGTTGTCCTGGGGGGGCAACTGCGGAATTGTATCAAAAGGCTGCTCCTGTGAATGGGAGTGCTCTCTTTGTTCGTCTCCATCCGTCTCGCGTCTGGACTGCTCCTGTTCTTGCGAGGGGGAACGTTCGCTCCGCTCTTGCTCCTTCTGTTCCTGCGGGGGCGGGGGCGTCATACGGCGCCGGTGCGCCAGCGCCAACTCCGCCGCCTCCAATACGTCTTCTTCCCGAACATCCAGCCTTCCGGCCAGTGCCGCGAATGCGCGGGCCGTCCGCTCCAGAGCCAGCTCACCACGATGCCCGGCGCAATGCGCTTCAGCGGCAAGCTCCGCCATCCGTTTCAGCAAAAGCCGGGGGATACGGACTTGCGCGACGAGCCGCTGCGCCTCCCGGATGCGGACGGCAAGCGCGGTCTCCCGTTCCGCGTATTGAAGGAGAAATCCTTGCGGATCTGCGTCAAACCGCTCGCGGAGCCGCAAGACCTCCAGCCGTTCTTCCACGTCGCCGGGCGCGGATACCGAAACCGCCAGCCCGAAGCGATCCAGAAGCTGGGGCCGAAGCTCTCCCTCTTCCGGGTTCATCGTACCGACAAGCACGAAACGCGAAGGATGTTCTGCGGAGATGCCTTCCCGCCGGATCCGGTTCACGCCCTCGGAGCAGGCTTCGAGGATGACGTCCGCCACATGATCAGGAAGCAGATTGACTTCATCTATATACAAGATGCCACGGTGCGCGGCTGCGAGCAGTCCGGGCTGAAGGACACGCACACCCTCGCGGAACGCCGCTTCCATGTCCAGGCTTCCGGCTACCCTGTCTTCGCTGGCGGACAAGGGAACATCCGCCAACTGGGGCGCAAAGGCCACTGATGGCAGCGCCCCCTTCCGTTTTTTCCCCGCGCAGGAGGGGCAAAGCCATTCTTCCGGGGCAAGCGGATCACAGTGCCACGGGCAGCCCGCAACAGCTTGAGATTGTGGCAGAAGCGAAGCCAGACCGCGCACAGCCGTGGATTTCGCCGTTCCTTTTTCACCCCGCAGCAACACGCCGCCAATGCTCGGCAAAACGGCATTGGCGAGCAAGGCGCGCTTGATCTTTTCCTGCCCTACAAGGGCGGTGAAAGGAAACACCCGCCATTTGCCGGACATCACCGCACCGCCTTCGCGGACCCGACATTCTGAAAAGGCTTTCTCCTCATCCTGTGCGGCAGAACCAGCCGGGCCGCCTGCATGACATCTTCTCTGGCGGCCTCGCCATCCCCACGCCATGCGGCGATGGCCTTGACGGTTTTCAGCATGACGATATCCGCTCTGTGCCCGTCCACTTCCGTTTCAATAGCAAGTTCGACAATGGCGCGCATGACATCTTCCGGAACAGCGACGCTCCCGAGTGTCCGTCTGGCGGCGACAATCCGTTCGGCTATTTCGTTTTCCCGTTCCTGCCATGCGGCACGGAAGCCCACCGGATCATCTTCAAAGGCCGCACGGCGCGTCATCACCTGAAGCCGCGCTTCCGGTTCCGCCATGCCCCTGACCTCCACGCACAGACCGAACCTGTCGAGAAGCTGCGGGCGGAGTTCCCCTTCTTCCGGGTTCATCGTTCCAACAAGTACAAAACGGGAAGGATGCGACCAAGAAACGCCTTCTCGCTCGACCGTGTTTACGCCCATTGCCGCCGCATCCAGCAATACGTCCACAAGATGGTCATCCAGCAGGTTGATTTCGTCCACATACAGGATACCCCGGTTGGCATCCGCAAGGATCCCCGGTTCGAAACGCCGTCTGCCTTCACGGAGGGCCGTTTCCATATCCAGTGAGCCGACGACGCGATCTTCCGTGGAACCGACCGGCAAGTCGACCACACGAACCTGACGCGAAACGGATTCAAGAGCTTCCTGCTCCAGACACCACGGGCACAACGCGTCGCCGTGGGGGTCGCATCCGCAGGGACACCCATCCACCACGTCGATTTCCGGGAGAATCGCTTCCAGAGCCCGCACAGCCGTGGACTTGGCGGTCCCTTTTTCGCCTCGGATAAGTACCCCGCCGATGCCGGGATAGATCAGATTCAGCAACAGGGCCTGTTTCAGCTCCTCCTGCCCGACAATAGCGGAAAAGGGGTAACGCTGGCGAAGTGTCTTCATAGCTTCTCCTTCGATCTTACTGGTTGTTTCCGCGCACGACTTCCAGCGCCCGTTTCCATTCCGCCACATCGTCGGACGTGACGATGTCGATGGAGCCTCCCTGAAATTCCCCACCGAACGCCTCCGTACGGTCTTCCAGAGTTCCCTCTATATCCATGTAGGCCTCGCGCAATTCGGCGAGCACATCGGGATCGGCTTTCCATAAATGCCGGGCTTCGGCCTCAAGCAGCCGACGGGCGATTTCTTCCAGTGCCCACGGATTGTTTTCATCAAAAAAAGCCCGGGTTTCGGGATCCAGCACGAAGGTTTTGGCGATATCGTCGAAAATCCAGTCATCGACGGCCTGCGTGGTGGCTTCCCACCCGTACACGCGCCCGGTACGCTTGGAAATATCGCCCGCGCCCTTGTATCCGTGCCGCTTCATGCCCTCTATCCATTTGGGATTGAGCAAACGGGTCCGCACGACGCGGCGCACCTCATCAGTCAGATCGCGTACCTGCACCTGTTCGGGTTCGCGCGTGTCTCCGTAATAGGTTTTAACCTGCCCTCCCCGGAAGTGCGACGCCGCAGCCGTCATGCCGCCGTGCGTCCCATAGTAGCCGCAGCAGTTGAACAGATCGTGCTCGTCGCTGACCACCTTGTTGTAGGTGACATCCACTGTGGAGAGGCTGGCCTCCAGCGCCCTCGGGCGTTTGACCCCGAACGCGTCCTTGCCGTAGGCGTACCCGTTCCAATGGAGAAAAATGTCCGCGAGATCGGCTTCCGTCTGCCATGCGGACGCGTAGACAGCGAGATTGACCCCGGCCTGATAGGTTCCCGGCTCCGAAGAAAAAATACGAAAGGTCGCGGAACGCCACGCATCGGGATCATCAGCTTCGATAGCCGCCAGACGTTCCTGCGTATGTTTGCGGACAAAGTTGCTTTCCAGAGGCTCATCCAGCGCGGCGACGGCCTGTACCGCCGCATCCAGCATGTGCATGGCCGCAGGGAAACTGTCCCGAAGCAGGCCCGATACGCGGACGGTCACGTCAATACGCGGGCGGCCCATCTCTTGCAGCGGGATGACGTCGAACCCTTCCACCATCCCGTTGCCCAGCCAACACGGAACCACTCCGAGAAGATAGAGGAGCTGCCCCATCCCCTCGCCGTCGGCCCACATCATGTCGTTGCACATCCAGAACATGGCGACGTTCTCGGGGTAGCGCCCCTCTTCCTCCAGATGTTTGGCGATAAGCGCGCGGGCGAGGTTCTGCCCTACGCGCCACGCCGCACGGGTAGGCAGGCGTCGGGGATCAAGCGTGTAGAAATTCCGGCCAGTCGGCAAAATATCTTCACGCCCCCGCGTAATGATGCCGGAAGGCCCCGGCAACACATAGTTGCCCGTGAAGGCGCTCAGCAAAGAACCCGTCTCGTCCGTGGCCTCCATCCGTTCGATGATGCCGAGAATCCTCCGCCCCACCGAAACAAGGCCCCCCAGCGCGTCCGGCACGAGGCACGCATCCCCCAGCAGGGAGCGGATACATGCGGGGAGAGCCTCCGGATCCTTACCCTCCATCAGTATTTCACATACGTCAACAAGCTGTTTTTCCACCTTTTCCAACAGGCTGGCATGGCTCTGCCCAAGGCGTTTGTCCACTCCTCCCGGTTCAGCAAGTAGTGTTTCAAGCTCGAACCCTTGGGCTGTGCACAACCTTTTCCGCAACGAGTCGGCCTGTCCCGCATCGTACCGGACAATGGACGCGATAAACTGCGCCCGCCGTTTCCCCTGCGGCGTTTCCCCAAAAACGTGCATACCGTCTTCCATATGCGTATTGCGGAGAAGGCCGAGAGCCGCATGGATACGGGAGGCAAGGGTGGCGAAGTCGGGGGACGTTTCAGGAGAGACTTGCGATTCCAGATTGGCGGCAGCGATGCCTTCCCGGATCAGGTGTTCCAGCTGGTGCGCCCGGTTGGGATTCCCGGCGCGAGCCTGTTCCCATTCCCCAAGCAGGCGATCCAGCTCTTCCAGTGCGTCGTAGAGGCCGCTCTGCACCATAACCGTCTGCATGTGATCGACTAGTTCCGCATAGCTCCGCCGCTTGGCGACAACACCTTCCGGAGGATTGTCGGAGTTGTAGATATAGACGTGCGGAACTTCATGCAGCGCAAGATCGGGGAAACAGGCACCGGACAGGCCGACGCTCTTCCCGGGAAGAAATTCAAGGTTGCCGTGCGTTCCCACATGCACCACGACATCCGCCCCGAAACCGTCCTGAAGCCAGCGGTAGGTCGCTATATATTGATGTGGAGGCGGCACGGAGGGGTCATGCAATATTTTGCAGACCTGCCCGTCACACCGGGAGCCGGCGCATCCGCGCTTGGGCTGGATGCAAACCACGGCATTGCCCCATCGGACGCCGGTAACGAGGATATCCCCGTTGAGCACCATTGCGGCGGGGACACCGTTCATCGGTTCCCCCGGCGGATTGCCCCATGCCTCCGCAACCTTTTGCCTGACGTTTTCCGGGTAGGCATCGAACCATCGCCGATAGGTTGCGAGATCCACATGGGCGAGTACCCCGCCCTTGGCCTCAATTTCCTGCACCGTCGTCCAACGGAATTCGGAAATCGCCTTGCGCTCCATGATGGTTTCGATGAGCGCCGCACCGGACTCGGGGACATCCACGGCATATCCGGCCTGCCGCATGGCCCGAAGGATACGGCTCACCGACTCCAGAGAATCCAGCTTGGCGGCTCCGCCTACGGATGCCTCCACGGACGCGCAGGGATCACTGTTCAAAAGAAAGGCGACCCGGCGTTCCGCCACGGGCTTATTTCTGAGACGCAGCCAGCGGGCGATGCGGGAGGCGAAACGCTCCACCCGTTCGGGATGGGGCGTACGGCGCTCGATTTCGGTTCCGCCCACGCTGGCCTGGGACAAGGTGCCGCCACCGAGGAAAAACGGCTCAATGGCTCCTTCAAATTCGGGCATGGCGACGGCCCACGACACTTCGCTGTTCAGACCCTGCGGATCGGCTTCCCATTCCTCAAGTGTTTTTGAGGAAGCGAAAACAGGCTGGAAGATAGGCACGCCAAGTTCACGGAAAACGCGCACGCTTTCCCGCGCCGGGGAATCGTCTCCGACAAACGCGGGCATATTCCCACCGTTATTGGTGAAGTACGGCAAAAACTTGACGAGGGCCCCGATCCTGCTCCCGCTCTCCCCAAGAAAGACCTCACGTGACCAGATCGTCGCCCCCTTGTTGCCCGTCGCCTTGTCCCGCAGCGTATTCGTAAAGGCCGGAAACACGCCCAAGCCCTTCGATTCGAGGGCATGGACAAGTGCCGCTTCCACGTCGGGCATGTCGTTGACCCAGTAATGCCGACCGAACAGCAATCCGACCGTCCGTTCCGGATCCAAGCTCAGGCCGCGTTCACACGCATACCCCGCATACCACTCCAGATAGCCCCGCACTGTGGCAAAGGCGCGGACCGGCGCATCGGGATGCCAAAGCCCTTCCCAAGGAACGGGAACCGGTTCCGGAACCGCCGCGGCATTCGGCAATGCGTCCAGAAAACGGAACAGATTGCCGAGATTCTCCGCGCCGCCATAGGTCAGATAGCGATAAGCCGTCTGTGCCGTTTCGACGGGTACCGAGGACAACGCCCACGCAGCCGGATCGTAACTGACGCAGACCACCGGTACCGTCTTCCCTATCAGGCGGATGCCTTCATCAAGCTGATCCCACAGCGCGTCCGTTGTCCGAAACACGAAAAGCGCTGTGGCGGAACGCATGGTTTCAAGGCAGCGCTCCACGCCGTCCGGCTCCTCCAGCATACGGGAAGACAGGACGCGCACCGAGGGCATCCCAGGGCGAGAGGCTGCGGACATCAATGCGCCCACATGGCTGGACCAGGCGACACAGACAACGGACATGCATTCCTCCTGAAAAGGATACGGGAAGGGGCGCGGCAACACTCGCAGCCCCTTCCCTGTCATGTAATGGAGGGAGACCCATTACAATTTTTAGAACCCGGCCTCCAGACCAACGAAAAACATGTTGATCGGAACGCGGGAACCGTTCGTATAGCGGATTTCATCCTTCGTGGTGATACCTTGCATTTCGATGAAAGGTTCCAGCCAGTATCGTTCGTAATCAAACCGCTTGGACAGCTTGAACTCGCCCAGCCAGAAGTTGCCCTCGGCGATATCACCGTTGTCCGTCTGATCCTGCCAGATGCGGCCCAACCATGTGGCGCTGGCCTGCAACGTAAACCAGTCGGGATGTGAGAACGTAAACCCAAGGCTCGCCTTGCGCGTGGGAACATTGTGCAGATGGTTTCCCTGATTGGCTCCGGAGCGGATTTCCGGGCGCAGCGCGGTCCCTTCGGCAAAAAGCTTCAAATACTCGTTGTATTGGTAGTGGATGTTGGCTTCGATGCCGGTGATGGTCACCTTGTCGATGTTTTCCTTTATCTTGATGTTGTAGCCGTCTTCCTTTCCCTTCGGGATGTTGGCGATGTAATCCTCGGCCCACGTCTTGTAGCCGGTCACATTCAGGGTCAGCCTGTCCGTGGGGTTGACGTCCACACCGACATCCCACGTCTTGGACAGTTCGGGTTTCAGGTTAGGATTGCTCTTATAGCGGCTCGAACCGATGATGGAACCGCCAAAAAGATCGTTGAGCGTCGGCGCGCGGAACGCCTCACCGTAGTTGGACCGGAACACCACAAGGTTATCCCATGGGTCCACGCGTACGCCGAGCTTGGGAGAAAAACGCACGTTGCTGGCCGAAGCGAAATCCTGTTTGTCGGGATTCACCCTGTCATTGGTGTCTTGAAGGTATCCCTTGCTCCGCCAGTAGTCGTAACGAACGCCGGGTACGACGGTGAGCTTGCCGTCCCAAATCGATATTTCATCCTGAAGATAGCCACTCAGGTTCAACTCCTTGCCGCCCTTCTGAGTATAGCGGGTCGAAGTGAAGTAGTTGGACTCCGAATCGAATTTTCCCCAAGAGCCAGCGACCCCGACCGTAAACAAATGCATGTCGCCAAGGGCAAACGTATTGCTTTGATCCCAAGAAACGGTCCGCATCCTGGAAGGGGCTTCGGACGTTTTGACCGTTTTGCTGGCGTTGTCATAATCGGACTTGGTGAAGTCGCCCCGAACGGAGAAACTGCTGTCCACTACGCCAAAATCCTTATGCAATCTGGCACCGATGCCCTGATGCTTATTGCTGTACAGGTTAAAGTCTTCGATGTGCCATCTACCTGTATTTTCAAAGGAGGACATTTCTCCATGTATGGAGAGAACCGCGGTTTCGTCAAAACGGTAATTCAACGCCAACGCCCCGTTGTAGTTCTCCATCTTCTCTCGGGCACTGTTGAATTCGTTCCGGTTTGAACTGGTTTTGGGACTGTGTTCCGGCAGGACGTTGAAACCGCGCGACTTCAACATGCTGCCGGAAATGGCGTAGCTGAATTTGTCGATGGCCCCGGTATGGTAGAGTTTGTTCTGCCATGTGTTGTAGCGTCCGAACTTGGTGCCGACCGTGGTTTTGAAACCTTCTTCCGTCGGTTTTCTCGTGATGATGTTGATGACGCCGCCCATCGCGCTGGAACCGTACAGCGCGGAAGCGGGCCCACGCACCACTTCGATGCGCTCCACCGTATCGAGGCTGATGGTGTCCCAGTTGAAGATATTGTTCCCCGCCGTCATAACAGGGAGGCCGTCCATAAGTACCAGGACGCGCCCGTTGACGTCGTCACCGCCCATACCACGGATGATCACCTTATTCTGCGTGCTCGTACCATAAAAGGAACGTGCCGAATCGACGGTAACGCCCGGCATCGTGCGCATGACGTCCAACACGTTGTTGGCGGGCATCTTTTCGATCTGTTCGCGCGTCACCACGGAAACGTCTGCCGTCGTTTCACCAAGGCTGTGTTCCGTTTTGGTCGCTGTGACGACGACCGGCTTCATGGTCGCGCTGACGGTTTCCTCCGCAAGTGCGCCTTGCGGGAACAAACACAGAGCCCCCAACAACGCGGCCAGACAGGTTCCTTGCTTCTTCACTGTTCCATGTCCTCTTCTTGAAAAATCCCTGAACGGGACGGAAAAACCGCCCCCTCCTCTGTCGTATCGGGAAACCACAGGGAAACCTGCGGATTGTCCGCGGCATGGAACGCGCGCATGGGAAGACCATAAACCGAGGCGATGCGTTCGCCCGTCAAAACATCCGCCGGAGCGCCGGAAGCCACGATCCCCCCATCCTTCATGAGGAGAATCGTATCGGCATAGCGGGTGGCAAGATTGATGTCGTGCATGGAAAGGATGACGCCCTTGCCCTGCTTCGTGGCAACACGGCGAGCCGTTGTCAGTACTTCCACCTGATGACGGAGATCCAGGCTGCTGGTGGGCTCATCAAGAAGCAGCCAATCCGTCTCCTGAACAAGAGCGCGGGCCAACGCAACCTTCTGGCGTTGCCCTCCGGAAAGGTTGGCAAGAGGACGCTCCGCGAGCGCATCCAGATCCAGCCGGGAAAGAACCGTCCCCGTCAACGCCACATCGGAAGGGGAAGGCCCCCACACAAACCACGGTTTGCGTCCAAGCAATACGAACTCAAATACACTGAGCGGAAAACGCAGGGACACATCCTGCGGGATATAGGCGAGCTTGCGGGCACGCCTCTGGGCGGTCATGCGTCCTATCGGCATACCCGACAGGAGCATTTCGCCAGAGGAAGGTTTCAAGATTCCCAGCAACAGCTTGAGGAGCGTCGTTTTTCCGGTTCCGTTGGGACCGAGAACGGCACAGATCCCACCGCTTCGAAACGTGAAGGAAAGGCCCTCAATGAGGGGCCTCCCTGCCGGATAAGCAAAAGACAGATCGCGGAGTTCAAGCATGATTCTGCCCTTTCCGCATCAACAGCCAGAAGAAGAAAGGAACGCCGAGAAAAGAGGTCAAAATCCCGATGGGTATGATCTGAGGAGGGCAAATGTTTCTGGCGAGCACATCGGAAAAGGTGACAAGGGACGCCCCAAACAACGCCGCACCGGGAATCAGGAAGCGGTGTTCGGCGCCAAGGGCAAGACGTGCGATATGCGGGGCAACCAGTCCGATAAAACCGATGACTCCGGTAAAGCATATAGCCCCCGCCGCCATGAGCGAAGCGGCCAGAATCCCGCCGATACGCAAACGCCGCACATTGACGCCCAGCGACGAAGCGGTTTCTTCACCGGCAAGCAACGCATTGAGATCCCATGACAGTTTCAGTGCGAACGGTACCGGAAGCAAGATCATGACAGCGGCCATCCCCAACTCCGACCATCCCACGCGTCCCAAATTGCCGAACCCCCAAAAGACAATCGCCTGTACCTCATATTCCGTGGCAACATATTGCAGCAACGAGGTCGCGGCGGAAAACAGGAACATAATGGCAACCCCGCCGAGGATCAGCGTTTCAGGACGGCTGTCGCGCAGTCGGGCAAAGCCCAGTGCCGCAAACGCCGTCAATGCGGCGAATACAAAAGCGTTCCCCGCCATCCCCCATTGCGATGCCCCGCCCAGTAGAATAGCCAGCGCGGCACCGAAGGCCGCACCGGAGGAGATGCCCAGCGTAAAAGGAGAGGCCAACGGGTTCCGCAGTACCGCCTGTGCCAGCGTTCCACTCATGGCAAGCCCGGCTCCCACCAGCGCCCCCATGAGCACTCGGGGAAGGCGCAGGCGAACAAAGAGCGCCAACTCGTGTTCAGAGAGCCCCAAGGGAAGGCGCACCACACCGTTTCCCACACTCACCCCCAAAAGGAGCATACACAACGCCACCAAGGCGAGCAGCCCCAAAAGAAGATTCTGCCGTTTACGGCGAGCAAGGTAGCGAGCAGCAGGAATGGCATGCATCTCTTCAATCTCATTTGAGTATTATTTTTATAAAAAAAATGTCACCAGAATAGGTAGCACACTCTTTACGATTGTGCTACTTCTTTTTTCGTGTTCGACGAGGTTCCTTACGCCCTCATCTCTTCCCAATACACCCAGCGACAGGCTCCTGACTGATGATTCAGACTGAACATATCACCAAATCATTTGGCCGAACCCGCATCCTGTCCGGCATAAGCCTGCATGTAAGGGATCGGGAACTTGTGGCCTATCTCGGACCGAACGGAGCCGGAAAGACAACGACCGTACGTATCCTGTCCGGTCAGGCCCGGGCAGACGGCGGCACCGTCAAACTTGCCGGGCGTAACCTCACCGAACACCCGTTGGAAGCCAAGGCATTGTGCGGCGTCGTGAGCCAGCATCTCAATCTGGATGCGGAACTTTCAGTACGGGAAAATCTGGACATCCACGGACGGCTTTTCGGCATGAACGCATCCGAGAGAAAGGAAGGGATCACCAGTTTGCTTGAAACCGTCGAAATGACACACAAGGTCGACGTGCTGACGAAAACGCTTTCGGGGGGAGAAAAACGGCGTATCATGCTGGCGCGGGCCTTATTGCATAAACCCCGCATCCTCTTTCTGGACGAACCCACGGTAGGGCTTGATCCGCTCATCCGCCGAAAACTCTGGGGCTTGATCAAACGCATCCAGCAGGAAGGCACAACCATCCTCCTGACAACGCATTACATTGAGGAAGCGGAATTTCTTGCCGATCGGGTTATCTTTCTCGACAAGGGGCGCATCGTTGCCGAAGGTACGCCGAACGCGCTCATGAACCGAATCGGCCAATGGGCTCTTGATGTCCAGTGCAACGGTCTGTTGACGACCCGCTACTTCAATGAACGCGATGAAGCCGCCAGAGAAACCACTCAGGAACAGGGGACCAGCACGGTGAGGAGGGTCAATCTTGAAGATGTGTTTCTGAGCATTACGGGACGTAAAGTCTCGGGGAGCGCACAGTGAAACCCCTTCGCGGCATGGCGGCCGTATACCTGCGGGAAATGCTCATCCTCAGACGCCGCATACTCAAACAGTTTGCTTCGTGGCTCGTCTCGCCGCTTCTGTATCTGGTGGCTTTTCATTACGCCATGAACGATACGCTCGTCGGCTCGCGTCCCTATGCCGATTTCCTCCTGCCCGGGCTCGTAGCCATGAGCAGCATGACCCAAAGCTGGGCCATCGCCAGCGACATCAACATCAGCCGTTTTTACTGGCATACCTTTGATGAATTTCAGACGGCCCCCCTCCAGGCTGCAGCTTATGTTACTGGAGAGGTATTGGCGGGGATGACCCGTGCCGTATTGGCCTGTCTTGTTGTTATGGGAATCGGGTTGCTCGGCGGTATCCAGATCGCCTATGGCGCACCGGGGCTCTGGCTCGCCCTCTTGTTGAACGCGTGGTTCTTTTCAAGCCTTGCCGTAGCGCTTGCTTTGCATGTCAAAGCCCATGCGGATCAGGCGCTGCTGTCCAACTTCGTCATTACGCCCATGGCCTTTCTCGGCGGCACGTTCTTTCCATTGGATCGCCTCCCCGGTTGGGCTCAACATGTTTTGGAACTCCTCCCTCTTCCCCATGCGGCGCAAGCCATGCAAGCCGCCGCTATCGGACAACCCGTGCGTTTTCTTTCCTGCGGCCTGCTTTTTCTTGGTGCCGGCGCCGCGTTTACGTGGGCTATCCTCAGTGTCAGGAGCGCACAGGGATGAACCTGTCAGGAGGGCGCTGTTTCTGCCTCATGTTGGGCCTGTCGCTTTTGGCACACGGAGGGCTTTTCCTCAATCGCTCGCCGCTGGCACGTCTCTCCGAATCTAAAGAAGCTCCGCTCTCTCTGCGCCTCGCCGTAACGCCAGCTCCACCCGCGCCGACCAATGCAGCGGAATCCAGCCCGCAGCCCCCCCCGCTTGCTCCGAAAGAAAAAACGCCTCCCCGACCAACGCCCCAGCAGGAACCTCCGCCGCCTCAAAAGCGTTCCACCCACCAGGCCAAAACTGAAAAACGGAGAACAGCCCCCCAAAAAACAGCAACACCGCCAGAGCATTCCCGCGCACCACAGGCTCAATCGGCAAAGGCCCCCTCACCTTCCTCTCCACAACACACCGTACAGCCGGCACAAGGAAAAACGGAAGCAGCCGCCCCTCGGCACACGTCATTCGACGCCGTGGACGGGCCGAAATTCCTCCAGCCGCCAGCACCGCGTTACCCACGTCTGGCGCAACGCAAAGGTATCGAGGGACAGGTGCTCATGGAATTGATGATTGACGCGGAGGGGCGTTTGATGAGTGCGTCCATAAAAAAAAGCGGCGGGAACGGATTCGATGAAGCGGCCCTTGAAGCCGTCCGGAAGGCCATTTTCCGCCCCGCGACCCATAACGGACGCCCGGCAACCTGTATTGTTCTCCTTCCCATCCACTTTACGCTGAGGAATGCCTCATGAATTTTCTCATGTCGTTTGCCGATTTCTTTGCCAAAGGCGGCCCGCTCATGTGGCCCATTCTTCTGTGTTCCGTACTCGCTCTCGCCATAGTCCTGTTCAAGACGTTGGAATATACGACAGCCCTGCATACGCTCGGAAAAATCAAACAGGGAGACTCCATTCCCCTGCCTTGGTTTTTGGCACCCATCTGCGAACGACTGGCGACAGCCGACGAAGAAACGTTATCCCTCACAGCGAACAGGCAGGTCAGGAAGCTGGAGCGGGGGCTCGGCGTCCTGGAGTTGATCACGACGATCGCACCCATCCTGGGGCTTACCGGCACAGTGACCGGCATGATCAGCACATTTCAAGCGATAGGGGAACACGGATCACGGGTGGATCCTTCCGTGCTCGCCGGGGGTATATGGGAAGCCCTGATCACGACGGCTGCAGGATTACTGGTCGCCCTTCCCGCGCATGTCGCCTATCATTTCCTTGAGAACCGTCTGTCTGAACTTATCCAGACTGTTCAAGAAATCGTTGACGTTCGCCGCATTGCCTTCTGTGGGATATCCCATGAAAATTAAACGGCGCAAACGGGCACGCAACAGCATGAGCATTACGCCGCTTGTCGATGTGGTATTCCTCTTATTGCTGTTTTTTGCTCTCACCCTTCATTTTTCTCCTGAGGAGGCCATCTTCGTAGAACTGCCGACATCTTCATCGGCAAAACAACAATCGGAAACGGAGATTATCCTGACGGTAACCCCGGAAGGGGTGATCCGTCTGAATGGAAAAGATGTCCCATCACAATTTCTGGAAACGGAACTCGCCAGCCTGCGGAAGATTGATGAAAAACAAGCCGTACAGGTACGCGCAGATCAAGAGGTAGAAGTTGGTAAACTTGTGGCAATCATCGATGCAATCCGCAACGCCGGATTTCAGTATTTTGATCTGATGACGCAACAAGTTAACCGCAAATAATACATGATACCGGGGTACCCATGATTTCGAGAGGGGTATTTCAGAAAAAAAGCACTTGCCAAACGAACGATCAAGTAATCGCCAATCCCGTGCGCAGTATTCAGACTCTGACACTGAATACAGAGAATATCACTCCTCCGTCTTCGCCACGAAGGGGATAAACAATCGAAGTATGAATGCCCTGTTCGGAAGAATTCACCTCAAGAAACCAGCAAAGGGTAATATAGTGTATAGCCAAGGTACGTTATCAATTCTTGTAAACAGGATACTCCTCTCGGCTGAACAAGGATTGTTTCAAAGGAACATTTTTCAAACGACACTTGAAAAGGGCATAAGAGCGCGTAGATAAGTGACCATAACCGCCCAGGAAATCCGTTCCCGTCTGCTCGATACACGATCGTTTTTCAAGGTGTTCCTGCAGGGAACTCACAAGAGAGCAAAGAACCGATCGAGTTCCAGACAGAACGCTATAGCCTCCAGGAAAAGGCCATAGCCGTCATTGCCGAACGAAATCTCGGCCCCACCGAAGATATTCAAAAACTGTCCGACACCATGGATACAACGTCCTGCTCGCGGAGGACAACGAGCTGAACCGGGAAATCGCGGAGGAACTCCTCAAGACACAAGGGTTATCCGTCAGTTGCGCGGAGAACGGACAAATTGCGGTGGACATGTTCAAATCCTCACCCTCCCCCCCCCCGGAACCTATAACATCATCCTGATGGACATCCAAATACCGATGATGGACGGATATCAAACAGCGGCGATCCGCAGTGCCCCGGATCACCCGGACGCAGCCACTATCCCGATTATTGCCATGACGACCAACACCTTCAGCGAAGATGTTGCCACAGCAGCCGCAGCCGGAATGAGATAGAGCCCTGCGTCTCGGGGACGGAATTGAGGCCGTCTCCGACATGCTTTTCATCAAGCATTCTAGACCAACCTGCGTGCCGTATGTTACGACTCCATCTGTTGTGTAACTTGGTTTTATTGCAACTTGTGAAATGACCTTGTATCCGCATATGAAATCCATTTATAGACACTAAAGCCTCTTGAGATTACCTGTATAGCGCAAAAGGCCCATTAAACGGCTTGTCTGTTGATTCAGAATTGCCAAAGAAGATATTTTTTGTATCAAGGATTTCATTATTGAAATCAAAAGAACCGCCACTTTCATAATCGCCAATCTGCCCTCTCTTGTTCGCCAGTTTTCTCTGATTCCCCCCAACTGCCACGTCCTTCGCGGTGAGCGAAATCGTCAGCCCATCAGGCTTGACGGAACCATGTGTGATTGGCGGAATCGGCGGCAGCCGTGCGCTGGATGCGGCGTTCATCTCACTCACACTGGCAGCAGCGGCGGAAACGGAGGCTTCGCCATTACCGTATTCGCGGCTTCCGTCGCGGTCTGTTCACTGACCTTGGCCACGTTCTCGGAAGCTTTCGCCGCCGTGGCGGAGGTTGACGCTTCTCCCGCCTTGGCTGTGTGAGCCTACGAGCGCCATATGACGTGTATTGCTTAAAGGTATTGGATTTTATTGTTCCATTTGGCGGATATAAAAACTCAATACGATCTATATTGTGCTTAATTTAACGTACATTCTATAAATCGGCAACCAATTTGTGCATAATCGTTACTCAATTGACCAATTGCTTTATTCAATATATATTCACATAAAATTCATAGGGCATTCTTCAAATTTCAAAAATAGTTTTAAGGAGTGGTCATGAATGAATTTTATCAACTTATTCAAGATACTGTATCACGGAGTCCCATCGGAGCCAAAGCTGTTGCTGTAAAAATCGGCAAACCTTACTCCACCATGATGAGGGAAGTGAACCCCAATGATAAAGGTGCAAAAGTAGGTGCCGACACCCTTATGGATATCGTAAGGGCAACTAAAGACATAAGCCCCCTTGTATTCATGGCGAAAGAGCTTGGGTACAGGCTTGTCCCTGTCTCAAAAGATGAAGGAGAGGAGGACTCGGCTGCATTATAAGATAACCATATATATTAACATAAAAATATAGTGGCAAGCTACCGATAACGGGTGGCTATTTTTTTGCAAAGGCGGTTCTTTGGAGCCGCCTTTTTTCATGCTCTCCCCTTGGACCATTGGAAGAAGCCCTACTAGACCCGGCTCCGGGAAAGGCCCCTCTCGATGACAGGCGAAGTTCGGCTACAGGCTTGCCCCTATGAATTGACGGGCCCCACATGAAAGGGGGCGGCGAACACCCGTCGCCCCGAACCATGCGGGACCTGAAACGTATGGATGTGCGCGCCCCGACGGGGATTGGCTCCACCGGGAGTTTGCCATTGTGCACTTATATCATACCGAATACAAAGGAACAAATACCACAACCCGAAACAGCAATGGGGCAATGCTATGGCAGTGACACCAACTCCTATCACGAAAATGACTTTCGGATGGTACATGATATATGATACCACGATGACAGGCCGCGAAAAGTACCCATACGTTATCGCTATACGGGAAACATTGCCGTGGAGTGAAAATTCTAAAACCCCCGGCATGAAAAAGATAAAGCCCCCTTCCTCACGGTTGTGGGCTTTTCCTATGACAGACGGAAAAAGGTCTCACGGACGCTTCACCATAATCCCGCCCGCTCGGCATGTGCCCTCAAGAGGCTCAAGGGCGAGGCCTGCCAAACGGGCCATGCCTGCCAATGACTCAAGAGCATCCGAAAAACGCTCCGGGCTTCTCTAAAAACGGAAACATATTCAGCCTCAGCGTTTCCCGCATGGAATGGAGAATTTACGCAGCTTGGCATAGAGCGTCGGGATTTTCATATGCAGCAAGGCCGCTGCTCCGTGTTCGCCGCGTACGCGCCCTTGCGTCATCGCCATGATCTTACGCAGGTACCGTTCTTCCAACTGTTCCAGTGTCGGCGTGTCCGCAAGGATGCCGCCGTCCCCCGCCTGACTGGAGAAAAATGGCTCCATGTTCGCCTGGTCGAAATGAAAATGCAACGACGCGCCCTGCTCGCACAGAATTACCGCCCGCTCGATGATGTTTTTCAATTCGCGCACGTTTCCCGGCCAGGAATAGTCCACTAGCGCCTGTTTCTGCTCCGGCGACAGAGGAAAAATCGTTTTACCGTAACGCTGGCTGGAATGGCGAATGAAAGCGTCGACAAGCGGCAAAATATCCTGCTTTCGTTCGCGCAGGGGCGGCAACAGCAACGGGACGACGGATATGCGGTACAGGAGATCCTGACGGAAACGCTTCTCACGGACTTCTTTCCATAAATCCCGGTTGGTCGCGGCGATAAGCCGGAACCGGGACTTGATTTCCGCCGTTCCGCCGACACGCATGAACCGCTGCTCCTGAAGCACCCGCAGAAGCTTTGTCTGGATGAGCGGCGACATTTCCCCTATTTCGTCGATAAACAGCGTCCCCTGATCCGCCATCTCGAACAAGCCGATTTTTTGATTAGACGCTCCGGTAAACGCGCCCCGCTCGTGTCCGAAAAATTCGCTTTCAAAGAGCGATTCAACCATGCTCGCGGGGTGGACGGCTATGAACGGCCCCTGACGCCCACTGAGGCGGTGGATATGCCGGGCCATGATCTCCTTGCCGACTCCGGTTTCTCCCCAGAGCAGGATGGGGACATCCGTTACGGCGGCATACTTAGCTTCATTGAGGAGGGTGTTCAACCCGGCCCCCAACACCAAACACTCGCCCCTGTCCTCCTGCAAAAAGATGCTGCGCAGTTTATTCTGCTGCAATTCGTTTTCACGTTCCTTCAATCGCCGCACGAAGAGGGCCGAACGCAGTTCCGCAGTGAAAAGGCGGGCTGCGCACCGCAGTTCAAACAGGGAAAATTCGTCAGCCGGCAAAACGGAATAGGTGCTGCTCAAATAGAGAAGCCACGGAGGTTCCGTTCCGATGTCGATGCTGAGGCAAAAGCCGTACTGCTTATGGAAGTGCACCGGCGTCGTGGCGGAACGTTGCTGCGCGACCTGCACAAGCCATTGCATACAAGGCCGCATGTGCTCGCTTTTCAATTCAAGAGCAGACAGGTTGACGGCCTGGACAAACTGCAACGGATTATCCTCATCGACCGTGCGGAAAAACGCGGCCCGTTCCACCCGGAAGCCGTCAATAGAGGCCCTGAGAAGCAGATGAAGCCTTTCCTCAAAGATTTCACGCTGCGGCGCGGTGTTCAGCGCCTTATGGCACCGTTCGATGATGTATTTCTCTTCGGATTCGGCATCGGGAAGGGAGCATGTAAACAGGCTAAACGCAGCCGGAGGCACGTTCAGGCAGGCGAGTGAGGCTTGATGGTAGGACGTTGAGGCATCAAGAGGCTTCCCGGTGGCTTTGCAGACGATGTTGCGGAGCGATCGGGCCTCCTCCATGCTGCCGCACAGTTCGCAGGTGTTGGCCAGCTCGTGCGCGGTGAGGGTCAGTTCATGCATATCCCGCGTCGTGAGGATAAGCTCGAAACTTTGGCGCAACAGCTCAAGCTGCTTCTGTGGCCCCTCTCCCCTATCGCGCAGCAACAGTGCCTGAACGCGCATGGCGGAGCCCTTGAGATGCACATTAGCCCCTAGGAGCAGGTGGCCCAACGTAGGCTCCAGCTCATAGTAGGGGATGGGTACATAGCCGTTGTGCGCAAACACATAGAGCATGTCGAGGACTAACGGATCCTTGAAGGTCGCGGGCCTGATGTCACGGGTGATCGCCCTGCGGGTTTCATCATTCAGGACGGCATAGGCGCGCTCGATGTCGCCCGCCAAAAAGTGGTACAACGCATGTGCCCGCGTCGTCAGCGAGTTGACTACGGTATGCTGCGTATATAGCGGGGAAACGCGAAGCCGATTGATGAACTCCAGCGCCTTGCCGCTATCCCGCTTGCGTAGCAGCAGGAAACACGTGTTGACTTCATACAGGGTCGCCGAAAGGATATCGTCGGTCAACGTCGCCGTGCGCCGAAGAAACTCGATGCAGCCAAGCGCAAAGTGGAATTGCTGCAGATACCCTGCGGAAAAGAGCGTACAGACCGCCAGTGTATCGTAGAACCTCTTGTAATACCAAGGTGTTTCTTCGGAGCAACGGTTGAACCAATCGATGTTTTTCTTGAGATCCCCGCACAGATAGGCAAGCAACCCCTCAAACAGAGGAAGCGCTTCCTGCGTGTCGCCATCAAAATAGCTTCTGACCCGGCACAGGGCCTGCTGGAGATTCTGGGTAAGGCGCGTGGTGTTGCTTCCGATGAAGACATGCAGATACATACGCGACAGCATCAGAAGCGCTAAAAACCGCTTGTTACCGTTTTTTCGGGCAAGGCCGTAGGCGAGAGCTGAAAGGCGCAGTATTTTTTTGAGCAGTTCCGTGGAATTGAAGCTGAGCCCCTGTACCGCAAAGACAAGATTCAGGAACTTGCCGTCCAGACCCGCCGTGCTGCCGTTGCGCCGTCCCCAGCGCAGGAGGAAAAGGACAGCCAGTTCGAGCAAGGGCAGAATGTTCCTGTCCCGTTCGGCGCATTGGCTGATCCGGCTCAGGACGGTTTCACAGTCGCTGAGGCTGGCTTGTTCATGGAGACAGGTAAGGGCGTACGCCTTTTCGTCGGGCCGAAAAAACTCCTTCAGCAAAGGAAGCTGAGAACGTATGAATGCAGCGGTTTCATCGCCCGCCTTCCACGCGGTTCCGTGCGGCGAAGAAACGCGTTCCGCCAAGCCAAGACGCTCCAGCTCGCGCCACCGCTCATCGGATGCGGGCAGCACATTCCCCGTGAGCAGTGCAAGCTCTTCAATGAAGAGAGAACGCCCGGCAAGATGCAACGCCAAAACATGGGCTATCTGCTGTGAGGTCAACACGGATTTCCCCTTCATAACAGATAAGGATGGGGCCTGTTTTACTCAAGGCAAAAACGATATGTCATTCAGTGTGCCTTGGCAACAAGCGTTCCGGACTCCGGATGAACGAAACGGAAACGAGATGCGATAAAGACATTCCAGAGGAGTACGGCACGCCAGGAGGGAAAAGCTGTCATTTTTGCATTGCACCACACGGAGTTGTGCTTCTCCACCACTATTCGATTATACCTTTGCCGATACGTATCGGACGCGCCGCGCTTCTCCGGAGCACCTCTTGCCATTGTATATGTTCCCCTTGCGCCAAAGTGGGGGGACGGCAAAGGGAACATAAGGGGGTATGGAGCAAGATGCCGAGGATACGGTTAGGCTTCCATGGCGCGGGCCCTGTTGTAATCCTTAACGTAGGTGAATCCCGCAACCAGCATGATCAAGCCGCCGATGACGAACACCAGCTGCATGTAGACAAGCGCCAGCTGAAGCCCGAACGCATCGGAAAGCGCCCCGGCGAGCATGGGCCCGAAAAAGCCCAACCCTTGAAGCAGGGTCACGTACGTCCCGTACGCGGTGGCCTTGTAGCGGGTGGGAACCAGTTCCTGCGTGGCGATGTGCACGCCGGTCACGGGGATGATGAACAGAAACATTCCGATCGCGCAGCAGGCGGCAATCTGATAGTAGAAGCCCGCCGCAAACACCGCAGCCAGAATGAGGAAACAGGGCACGCCGAGCCACGCCCGCGTGCGGCGGCTCCACAGGCCGAGGCGGTCTGAAAGCCAGCCGGAGAAGGGCGTGATCAAAAGGCCGGTAATCAGGTAGGCCGGCCCCATGTAGGCGCCCACTTCCGTGGACGTCCAGCCCATGATGCGGACCATGAACATGGGAATCCAGGAAATCATGCTGGTATAACCCATGTTGGCGATGCCGACGCCGATGCCGAGCAATATCAGCGTTTTGTTCTGGAGCGTGAAAGCAAAGGCCTCCCGGACCTTCACATGCTCCCGTTTGCCGTCGGCGCTCGCCGCCGAAACGTGATTCTTGACGTTGGGCAGGAACAGGGACAGCGCGGTGAACAGCAGCGTCAGGCCCCCGACAGCAAGGAACGCGGAACGCCAGCCGTAATGCTGCGCCAGAACCCCGGCGATCGTGGTGCCGAGAGCCAGCCCCACGGACATGGCGGAGTTATAGGCCCCGATGACCGAACCCCATCTAGAGCGGCGGGTCCAACTGGTCAGCATGGATACGGAAACGGGCGCGTAGCTGGCGTTGCCTATGCCGACCATGAAGCGCCCGAGCACTATCAGGAAGAGGTGTGAGACGAGGCCGCACAGTGTGCAGCCCACGCCCCAAACGGCGGACATGAGATTCACGGCGTGCTTTTTCGAGCCCTTGTCCGCCAAAAAGGAGAAGGGGAGCACAAACACGGTCATGCCTAGCAATACGGCGGAACCGGCGACGCCGACCTGCGAGTCGGAAAGCCCGAGATCCTTCTGCATGGCGGGGAAAACGGCGGTGATCCCCAGTCTCGCGGCGAAATCCAACAGGAAAAGCATGTAAAGCACGCCAAAGCCGAAAAGAAACCATTTTTTCCCGACGGGAGACGTCGGTTCGTCGGAAGCGGCCAGCCCCTTTTCCGCAGAGGCGCCGTCCTGCCGGACGGATGCGACGACGGATTCGGTTTGGCTTTTCATTTCTTCTTCACGGTCAAGAACAATTGAAGGCATGGGCATTCTCCGGCGCGGGTACATAACCCGTTTGAAGGATGAGCGGAAGTTCTTTCCGGATGCTTTGCGGATGTCTGCGGAAGGGCTAAGCCTGATACACGATACGTCCACCACAGAGCGTCATGCGAACCTTCACCTGATTGATGGCCAAAGGATCGATGGCTTCAAGGTCGTCGGACAGCAGCACGAAGTCGGCCAGCCGTCCCGGCTCGATACGCCCGCGATCGTATTCGCCCATGCAGAACAGGGAGGCATAAACGGTGTAGGCCTTGATCGCTTCCCGGGGGCTGATGCGCTGATCCGCTCCCATGAGGCGGCCGCTCGGGGAAATGCGGTTGACGGCGGCATGGATGGAATCAAGCGCCGTGACCGGCAGCACCGGGGTGTCCACGTGGAGAGCGAAGGGAAGGCCAATCCTGACGGCGGAACCGGCGGGATCGAGCCTGTTGGCGCGGCTGGGGCCAAGATAGGTGTCGTAGTGGCCGTCGCCCCACACTTCGATATGCCGGACAAAAAAAGTGGGGAGCGCATGGCAGGCCTTCATGCGGCGGAGCTGTCCGTCCGAGGCCATCTGCGCATGAACAAAAATGTGATGCAAATCAGGGCGGGGCAAGGCACGCTGCACCCGCTCATAGGCTTGCAGGGTGGCTTCGATGGCGGCATCACCGTTGGTGTGGACGGCTATCTGAATGCCTGCGGCATGATAGTGCATGACAAGGTTGCCGAGCTCTTCAGGCGTGCAGACCAACTCGCTGCGGTAACCGGGGCGGGAGTGGTAATCTTCAAGCAAGGCTCCGGTGTAGCCTTGGATGGAACCATCCGTAAAATACTTGACGCCGCCGAAACTCAGATACTCGGAAGGAAAACCCCACAGGCCGTAAGGCTCCAGCGCATCCAATACCGGAGGCATGAACTGCAGGTAGCCCCGGGCGTCAAGCGCCTTGTCCCTTGCAAGGCTCAGGTACGCCGCCATGTCCGTCTTATAGGAACCGGAAAGCCCGATCCCTCCGTCCATAAAGGTCGTGAACCCCTGGGCGTTGTAGTCGCGCACGGCCCGCAGCATGTTCTTCCGGGTCTCGTCAAATGACGTCGCCGGAAGTTTGGCAATCGCCTGATAAGAGGCGTTTTCTTCCAGAATCCCGTTTGGCCTGCCGTCGGCCCCAAGACAGACCGTCCCCCCGGCGACCCGCGTTTCCGCTGTGTAGCCGAGCTTTTCGATAGCCAGCGAATTCAGGTAGCAAAAATGGACGGAAAGATGTTTAACAAGGATCGGGCGTTCCGTGGATACGGCGTCCAGGTCTTCACGGGTCAGATGACGTTTTTCGTCAATGCCCGTATCATCATACGCATAGCCGACAATCCAGCGATCTTGAGGCGTATTCCCGGCGGCTTCACGCAACCCGTCGAGAACGCGCGGAACAGTGCCCAGTCGGGAGCCGCAATAGACTTGGCTGAACGTATCCGCATACATGGACAGATGGCTATGCGTATCGATGAAGCCGGGATACAACACGCCCCCGCCGAGATCGATTTTCTCGTATTCGCCGCAGAGAGCCGCGCAACGCTCCATGTCTTCCAAACTGCCCATGGCATGTATGCGCTCTCCAATAACACAGACAGCTTCCACGATCGGCATGGGATCATACAGGGTGACGATTTTCGCACCGGTGTACAGCTTCAATTTTTCTGTGCAAAACACGTGTCATCTCCTTGGATTAGGTCATTGGGGCCTGCCGCAACAACGTTTTCTCAGGCGGTTAGGCAACATGTTGCCCCACGAGAAAGCGCGGGCCAATGCCAGCCTTGCCTCTACAGAGATAAGCAAGAGCAATGCCAAGGAATTTGTGTTTTTAACACGCTGTAATCATAGTTTTTTAAAGATTGTACGTTTCCGATGCCCCTCCTCGTCCAAGATACTATACATATTCTGTATCGTTTTTTTACCAATTATAGAATATTAAACAAATGCACGTACTCCAGCGCACGTAGCCGTTCGCGTTCATCCACCCTATGGCATGGAGACAAGTCCGGCGGCAACTTTGGTCTTTTCGGGATGCGCTTCTTGATAGACAGGAATGAACATCGCGTTGAACTGGCCCAACTGTCGGGAAGTTCGCGAGACAGGTCGCGTTCTATGCCATAATCCGCACCAACAAAGCGTTCTGCAAGACATTGCTCTGCATGGCGGCTGCCCTTGCCGAGCATAAGGCGATAGTATTTCGTGTTTGTCACTGAGTTACTCCAGAACGCATGGTCGAATATCCGGGCCGCGGGAAGAGCGCATGTACGAAGCTGTAGAGTGCCATGAATACCTCGAACTCCCTGCGCTCACCATCGGCGTTGACGGCGACGGCGCGGGACGCACTGTCATTCTGGAGCTGGAAGAAATGGGAATCCCCGTGGAGCGCATCCACTGGGGGCTCCCCTATCGCATCGATGAGCGCGGTAGGTACCAGATGACCCCAAAGGACAAAATGAAGTCGGACGGCATCAAGTCTCCGGACATTTCCGACACTTGCTGTTTCGCTTTTCTTCTCGACTACATCCCCGCCGGAGATGGGCAGAAAGCCACGGTGGAGCGTGACAGGTTCTTGGAACTGGCTAGGGCGCGCTTGGGGGAATAATTTTCTTGCCTACCTCTTCAATCAGAATTAGGGATAATCATACCCGTGGAGGAAAGCCATGCCCATCTTCCCCAATATGCCTTTGTTTTCCCAACTCAGTGATAATCCAACTGCTGCTCTAGTTGGGGCTGCGGATGCGCTGCTATCGCAGCAAACATATTCGTTTATTGGTTATCATGGAACCAGCTTAGCATCTCTCAGAAATATAGGTATGCATGGGCTTATGCTTACCTATGCAGGCTCAGCCGTTGGGCTCGAAAGAGGACTGGGGTTTTATGTTGCCCGCGATATTCGTTTAGCCAAGGACTACGCAGAAGGGGTTACAATAGAGACTCAAGAAGAGCCTCCGTATGAATCATCTCCAAAAGCTGGTGAGTTAGGAATATATGTTATTACACGTGTTTATGTACATTTATTCGAAGGTATGCGTGTCGGAGTACATTACGATTGGGGAATACAAAATGGAACAGGATTCCTCATACCAACTGGAAGTACATACAGTAAAATGATGGATGTATGGAAACATGATACCGAAATTGTTCTTAAGCCTAACGTATATCCTAACATTTCGCTTTTCCGCACGACAGAAATGATTGAAGCAGGACTTCATCAATTACCGGTACAATATGAAAGCAAAGAAGTAGGAGACTATGATGATACTGTAAGAAAAATGTCTAGAGCTCCATTACCTCATTCTTTACGCAGGCGAAATAGTTTTTAATTACCAAACAGAGAGTAATATCAATCATAAAATAAATCAAAAATTGATTTCATATCAACATAAGAGTATACTTGCATCATGTGGGAGGTGCCGCATGAGCTTGGAACGGATTCGCGCACAACTTGAAAAATTCGGCTTGGCAAGCCTGATGACGAAATGAGCGTCACTATGATGCCCATAGGTCCTTTTCTCCTTTTTGGCGATTCGACCGGAGATAATCTGCTCATCGCCAGAGAAGATTATGTAAGCCAGCGTTTCAATAAAATTTCTTTCAATATGCAGACCCTTTCCCGTGAGGAATTTTGGAGTGGACGGTGGCTTGATTCCTTCATGCGCTATCGAGGATTTGAGGCGTTTTGGGCCGGTCTCAAGGCGGACTCTCTTGACGTCCAGATAGCTGCTCCCCGGACCTCGGAAACCACCGGCATCGGAAGGGCAAAACGGATCAGCCCTGACTGGTGGCTTTTTGAAGCCGAGTCGGGGGAATACTCTCTTGTCCAGAACAGAGACTCGAAAAAATGGATTCTTCCATGAAACACACTGAGCTATAGTCAACGGGATATTAATGTAAAAAACCTTGTAAATGGACAAATTTCGAAATTTGTCCATTTACAAGGTTTTCCTTGGGGCAAGGGCGGAGAATACTCCCCGCCCTTGCCCCATATATTCTAACATGAACCTCTTTGCAGGTTCAACGCTTCCCAGTATCAGTACTTCATCGCCGCCTGTTCCGCTTCCATGCAGGCACGTAGAGCCGCATTCATGACAGACTGATATCCCTTTCCCTTCGCCTTATACCAACGCACAATATCCGCATCGTATCTTACAGAAATAAGGACTTTTCTTTCCCGTTCAAGAGCCTTGCGGAAACGTTCCAGCAAGGTGGCACCATCCTCTTCGGAGAGATGGATTTCCTTGGTTCCACCAGCAGGGGGAAGAGGAAGACTGTCTGGGTCTTTCAAGGCATTGGCCGTTACTTCCGCATCCGTCATATTCAGGACTCGCTTCCAATCAGTTCTAGAATCTTCGTTCATAATCTTTCACCTCCTGCCTTGTAGCTCTACGGGCAGAAATGATCCGTGTAACATTGTTTCGATCCGTGAAAATGACCACTACTACAAAATACCTTTAATTGAGCCTGTAATCCTGTAGCGCTCTTCACCTTCACTATGTTTGGGGTCATATTCGATACGCGCGTAGGAATCCTGAAAGACCAACACCACGTCCACGAAGTCAAGGCCGTGTTTTTCGATATTGGCATCGTTTTTTCTAGAATCCCACTCAAATGAGCCGAATGGTGTTTGATGAAGCGTGTCCATGCCCTGGATGTATATACTTTTTGTATTACAGTCAAGATATCCTTTCAACGATGTTCGGTATTTCCGTAGATATGCCGTATTTACGGGGGTCTTTCCTGAAGTTCTCTACGATTTGCCTTATCGTGGGGTGATGCAAGACAAAAAAATCCTCTCCATAGCCCTCGAATCCGAACGGAAGTTCCGTGCGCACGCCCTCTATACCGATGGCGTGCTGGTCGTTACGCACTGCCTGCCCATCTCCGGACCTCCAATGGAATGGAAAAACAAGCTCCTCAAGGACATCGAAGAAAAGACGGAAAAGGGATTCGCCGTAATCGTGAAGGATCGGACGCACAACTTTTCCCCTCACGCCGTCTCCTTCAACTTTGACGAGATCATGGACGATGGACGCACCATGCTCCAGCACTGCCTGGACTGGTATTACTCCCTCGATGCGGTTGGAAACCTCATGCTCGACCGCGGCGTCGAAACCCACGCCATCCGCAAAGGCGACATGGCGATGGTCAACTTCCGGCACGATGAAAGGGGGCGGCTCGTCTATGATGTGGACTGGAACCGGATGACCGGCGGGCACAAGGCCATCCTCATGTGCGTCGCCGGGGCCGTGATGGAGCTTCCCTTCTCCGATAGATGGCTGAATGAATTTGCCAAGGCTTCCCAGTCCAACCGGCCGTCTCCCCAATCTCCGTTGGACTCCTTCTTTGCCATCACGACCGGCTATGACGAATTCCGTCAACGGGACTTTGAACGCCCCGTTCACGCTGGAACTCCACTTTCCTATCCACGGTAGGTGCCCTATGGCTATCGACTCGACCGGAGGAAGACTCTCCCCGGAAAACATCAAAGACGTACTGCTCCGAGCGGAATTATATCGGGAAATCCGCGCCGCCCAGACAAAGGACCTCGAAAAGAACTGGTTCACATACGAAATCCAACCCTCGGAAACGCTCATGCCGGAACTGATCGCCTACCGAGCGTACAGCATGGATACGCTGAAATGGGTGATCATGATCGCCGCAGCCCTTGATGACCCCAGAGAACGGGTGGAGGCAGGCACAGTGCTGACGCTCCCCACTACGGCATGGCTGAGGGAACGCATCCGGCACTATGCGGAGATGGAAACGCAGGGGATTGGAAAATGAACTGGAAAGAACTTCAACAAATGGCCAAGGAGTTCGACAGGGAGGCCAGAAAGGAAAGGCAGGACGCGGGAGAGCACCGTGCGGACGCGGTAGGCCTGCTCACTCCGGCGCTGCTCCGGAAGCACATCAAATCCGGTACAGACCTCGTCTTGGCTTACGGCAGAAAAGGGGCGACGGTTTCCTACACCGTAGACGACCTCAAGCGGTTCGTTGAAGCGAGGGAGCGCGCGGACAAGGCTTTCCGGCCGGAAACCCGGGGCGTGCCGCTGGCCCAACTGGAAAACGCGTCACGGGAAGCCGACCGCCAGCGTTCACAGGAAGTGAAATCCGCCCTGCTCTACAAGGTGAGCGGAAATATGCTGTTCTTCCAGGTGCAGGGGAATATCAACCCCCACTACCTTGTCCGCGTACGCCTTGAGGACTGGGAAAGGCACCTGCACAACCCCTACCTGAACCCACTCATCGCAGCAAAGGAAGCGGCTACCGGCCGGATATCATTTGACTGCGCATGTGGGCGCCACCAGTACTGGTATCGCTACCTCACGCAGATCGGTGGCTTCGCCATCAATCCCCCAAAAGAACAGGACTTCCCAAAAATCCGTAACCCCGGCCTGACGGGATGCTGCTGCAAGCACGTCCTGAAAGTCCTGCGCGTCTTGAAAACAAACGCTATCCAGGCTGTCCTTTCTCGCGAACTGGAGCGTCAGTCGGCTTCTGTCGGGTTCGCCGATCCCCGGGCGCGCCTGCTCAACCAGCAAGAACTCAAGCAGGTTTCCCGGGCGCGCGGCATTACAGGCCAAACGCCGGAATCCCGCGCCGCCCTCAAGAAATTCATGCGGGAGGCCAAACAGGTCGTTTCGACGCCGGAAGCCCGGAACGCCCGGAAAAACCTCAAGCCACGAAGAAAGCCGGGAGGCACGCAACTCTCAACGCGCACCGCCGCACCCATGAGCCCTGACGCCAGAAAGATGCTGGTCAAGGCTCTGCAAGCCGCTTCCGCACTGCTCCATGCTATCCCAGGGGCAACAACATCTGCAAAAATAATCGCAACCACGTCTGAGCACTACAAAATTTCCCAAGATGAAGTCCGCGCCATCATGAAAGAGGAAGGTATACGGCTATGACCATCGCCCCCAGAGATTACCGACAACCGGGCCGCGTGCTAAAGCAGGACCTGTCCACGCTGCTGGCGGCGTCCCCCGAGGCCTTCGACTGCCTCGTGTGGATCGCCAAGGATTCCAGCCACGACGAACAGGTGACGGTCGAACAGGATGTCGTCGGCTCCATCGAAAGCGGAGAACGGGCGCAGAGCTATGAGAAGCCTATCCAGGCACGGGCGCGCATAGTGCCGGATGACGCGCTGGCCTTCGGCGTCCTCTCGTCCGCCCTGGCAGAAAACTTCATCGGCGCATCACAGCCTATGCGCATCATCCTGTCCGTTCCCGGTGCCCGCAAGTATTCCCTTATTCAGTGGCTTGAGTTCCCGACACTGGACGCCGAAGAGCCGGAACCCCGAACGGTCTACATCATGGACAGCGCCCCTATCGGAAGGACATTGGGCGTCGGACTCGTGCACACCTGCCTTCCCCTCCCGGCACTCGGTGAAGTCCCGGCCGCCGCACCGGAAGAGGAAGGCCCGTTGCAGCCCGGCAGCCCGCAAGATGACATCGTAGGAGTATTATGATGGCCGCAGCCAATACCGTTTCCGATCTCCAAGCCGTTGACTTCGGATTCGGGCGCGTTCTTGTCGCCGCCTATGAAGGTTTGGCCCCCCGCGGCCCCGCAGCTTTTCAGCGTTTCCTCAGCCGGGATAATGCCACCAAAATTTTCCGGGCCGATAACGAAGACCTACGGACCCTCCTGATACGAATCGCCGGGAAGGTATCAAATGGGAACGCCCTGCCGGATCTCCCGGTAATCGCCTACTACCGTTCTCCGGGGCTGAGTGGAAGCGACGAGAAACCCCGCTCGTACGATTTAACCCGTTATTCCGATGAGGGAACAACCAAAATCAAGCTCACCGCCGTGCCTGTAGAGATTTCGTACTCTATCGCCTTTTGCGCTTGGGACAAGCCGACGCTTGATAGCCTGACCATTGCATGGTGGGCGTATATCGGCCAATTCGGAAGGCGGCACAGCCGGTTCACCGTGCGGTATCCCCTGGAAGACGGAAAGCCGGATATGGAAGTGAAGGCCTTTTTGACGGCGACGCGGGACATAGCTACCGACAGCGCCAGCACGGATCAGGGTGATGGACGGTTATGGGCGGCACGGACGCTGGCCATGGTCAAAACCCAGGTGCTTTACTATCGCGAGAGCCCAGAAACCTTCGAACGTTTCCAGTCTATCGGGTCAACCATATAACGTCATGTATAATAACAATATATTCAAAAAGATATGTCATGAGCAATCCGGGCAGGAATTTGATCTCGGCTACATCGAAGAGGGAACTTTCATTGAAACCCTGTCCCTAGACGGCCCCAAGCTCTTGCTCACCATGATGGATCCATACTCATATCTGCGCGACGGACTCAAGGTCAAAGAACTTGATACGCTCTCCGTGACCCTCACGGATTCCTTTGCATCAGATCGCCTCGACGCCAATATGGCCTTCACCCTTCTTAAAATGCAGTCGAACGGCCATTTCATCAAAATGCAGCTCATGAGCACATCTGTATACCAAGCAAAATGCTTTGTAACCGTTTCAAAAAGCTTCATTCAAAAATCCATAACCGAAATTCTTCCCTACTACATCAAAGGATTGAAACTCGACATAGGAAAATTTCCCATCGTTGAGGATTATCACTGCCTTACCGGGGAACGCCCTTCCCGGCTGTTGCGCCAGATTGCCGTAGAGAAAGGGGCACTGGTATGGGCAGATCGGGATACGCTCCATTTCCAGCGGTTTCAGGAACTCTGGAAAGTGGAACCCGCCTTTACCTACCATCACAACAAATCGGATGAGCAATACACCATTGCCGCCTATCGCCAGCCAAGCCGAACGACCGAACTCCAGGAAGGCATCCAAAAGAACTATTCCGGATTCAACTTTGAAAAGGGAAGCATCGGCGGTGGCGGCGTACCCGCATTCACGGCAAGCCAAAACCCCATCACCCTCAAAAACAACAGCGTCAGCACAGTCGATGTCATCGACTACTACTGCGAGGGAAATGGAGCCCTGCGGCCCGGGCAGGTCATCAAATGCCTGTGGCATACCGCGAATCCAGAACGGCCGCTTGACGAGAGGCTCCCCGGGAAAATCCTTGTAAGTGCCGTAGCCCATTCCTATTACAGCCAAAAATTTCAATGCCGGGTAAAGGGGGTGATTGATCTTGCCTCAGCCTAAAAAATATGAGGGGACGTACCGGGGGACTGTGATCAGTAAACAAGACCCCAAGAAACAGATGCGCGTACAGGTACGTGTGGCCGAGATATTCTCGGGGATCCCCGATAAATACCTCCCATGGGCCACCTATCAGCTTCCCCTCGGCTCCCGGCCCGGAAACGGCGGCATCATCCCCGTACAGGTAGGGGATATCGTATGGGTCCGATTTGACGCCGGCGACAGCCGCCAGCCGATCATCGTCGCGGCGGCATCATCCATGCCGGGAGGGAAGCCCAATCTGCCCGATGACGTCTGGCAAGGGCCTGATTCCTACCAGCACAAGCGCGCGGAAGGTGAGCCCGCTCCGGATACGCCGGGATACGCCGAAGATGTCGTCTTCAAACAGCACAATGGCTTGATCCAGCTCACGCAAGGCGGCTCCATCCGAGTGACGCAGCTTTCCAGCGGAACGGCCATAGAAATCCTCCCGGACGGAACCATCCTGCTCCACGGTGAGAATGCGATCACCATGTCCGCCCCCACGCGGATCAAAATGACGTGCGGGGCATCATCCCTTGAAATGACGCCGGGGAACATCAAGGCACAATCCCCCCGGATAGACTTCAACTAAAGGTTTAAGAATGAGTCAAACCACTGGCGTAGCAGAACAGTTGGAGCGTATCGCCGACGCTCTTGAAACGCACACCCTACTCCTCAGACAGATCGCCGAGTCCAATATCGGACAGTGGGAATGCTGACTGAGAGGATCCGGAGCATCCGATGCCCTCCTGAAGGTGAGTATGCTGCATTACAAGGAAAACCCCGCGGACCGATACGCCCTTTACCTGAAAGAATTGGAAAAGGAGTAGGCCATGCCGGGAGTCAGCCGCCTCGGGGATGTCTGTACGGGGCATGGGTGCTTCCCTTCACGCCCATCCACCGGGGCCAGCCCCAATGTCTTCGTCAACGGCATTCCCGTTCACCGCCAAGGAGACAGTTGGGCTCCCCATTGCTGCGTCACATGCCACGGCTCCGTCCTCGCCGCCGGTTCCCCCAACGTCTTCGTAAACGGGATGGAGATAGCCAGAATAGGCGACCCCGTGGCCTGCGGTTCCGCTGTGGCTACGGGGTCTGGGAATGTGTTTGCGAATGGATAGAAAAGTCCACCGTGTAAGTGATTCGCTTTGGACGGCTCTATCTACTATATCTTAATTCATTCAGTATTAAAAAAGGATTAAGAGCGATATAGTTCGGATCGATGTTCTAGATTTCTACTGTAGAAGCTTTTTCATTCGCTCCAGAAAATAACTTGGGTATTTTTCCATCACAGCATTGGCTCTGTTCCGATCCTGTTTTAGCGCTTTGATGAGAGCTTTTTTTTGAGTCGCTACCAAATTCAGGGATACGGCAAGGTCCTGGGAGATGACGCGGTCTGAAAAGCCAAGTTCGTAAAAAGCAATGGAAGTTTCCGTGGGCAGGCCATATTTCAGACGCTTTTGAAAAAGCTGCAAATGACTGAGTAACTCTCTAGTGCCATCTTGGGCGAGCATTTCAATGAATTCACACACAGCGCCTATAACAAGCGCACCGTCATAGGCGAGCGTCCCTTCGCAGACGTCGACGACATGATCTATCTTGAACTCCCTCCGGCGGGTGCCACATACCATCTTGGCTTTTCGCTTATGGATGGTTTTCAGGAGATCGCTGAAGGACTTTCCACTGATCCATCCATGCGCGATTTCTTTAAGCACCTCCGGAGTATCGAACTTGGTGAATACGCCACCATTGATATGCCGGGTAAGCAATGGCCAGACAAGATCGAGTACTTCTGTTTCATCAACAATTGAAAGCAGACTGTCAGCGTTGGACTTAACCCATCCCTCAATGGCTTGGGCATCCTGCATTCCATAAAGCGTCCTGCCGTAAATTTTACGGCGAACGGGATCAGCTATATTTGCCGAAATGTGCCTTGCGAGAAGCTGAAATAACTCGCGGAGATGAGCTTTTTTCTGTTTATCAGCTAGAAAGAAAGCAAACGTCCCTTCTGCCAGGCGCGTTACGTCGGCTTCCGAAAGAGCATCCTCCGATTCATCCCCATGGGACAATAGAAAGCTCTCCACTGCACATATCAAACTGATTCTCCAAGCGATTTGCCGCTCGACACCACCTTGTGAGAATCCCTTGTCTCCATGTTGTGCGGCTATCTTGGCAGCCAGTTTGGCAACTTTGTCAGGGGCGTTGATATAGGTTTTGGCGAAACCCAGAGCCTCCATAGGGAGGGTTTCTTTCTCGTCATCACTCTTGATGGGGTCGAAGATTGATAGAAGATTGCTGGTACATGGCTCAGAATTCCGAGAATTCAAAAGTTCTTTCACCTGATTCCAACGCCATTTGCCGTTATTCGACTCTCGGTTGTCATATATCTCCGAATCTGCGAACAGGATACTGCCTTCAGTATACATTCCGGCTCGGCCTGCTCTACCGACTAGGTTGTGGAAATCGCGGGCCTTGATGCGCTCCCCCCCTTGGTAGACACTGGTCACGATGAGGTATCGAATCGGAAGGTTTATGCCCTGGGCCAAAGTCGAGGTACAAACAACGAATCGTACCAGGCCGTTACGCATGGCATATTCCACCGCAAGCCGGATACCATGCGGTGTATTGCCATGATGGGAAAAAATGCCGTGTGTCGCACTCTGGGACGCCGGAGCGTCAGCGCCGAGATTCTCAATATACAGATGTGTCAACCGCTCAACTTCCTGGGCGTCTGAAAAATCTGACGGCAAGCCCAAAGGTGCGCCTCGCTCAATAATATCAACGGCCTTTTCGCAGACTCTGGCCGCTGTTGACTTCCTTCCGCAGAAAACAGCGATACTGCCATTCGGGACCAATTTGAGACCAAGGTATAGTGCGATAGCTTGCCCGTCAGTCTTTTCAGGAAAAAAACGATCCGCTCTTTCCCGTTTCTTCTTCTCGAGATAAAATTTTTCAATCACCCTAGGAACGGAAAACTCGCTTTTTTCGACATCACGGCTAGCGACGTATTCGATTCTTCCCAATTGATCGAGCCAGCTTGTGAACCCGATAGATCTAAAAGTCGGAATCAGTGTTGTGCCTTCAACGACATTAGGCTCGCCGTTCAGCCATTCTCCGACAGCCTCAGCGTTGCTGATCACCGCTGAGATCAATACCTTCTGGGTTCCTTCTAGAATCATCGAGCGCAATGATGTTAGAAGTAGCTCGTATGTGATGCCTCGGGTACCACTGTCAAACTGGTGACCTTCATCAAAGACCAACAGGCCAACGTGGGCAGCCAGCTCTGGAGCGTGTCGAAGAACGTAGAGCAGCTTCTCAGGGGTTACAACCAGAATCTGTTGGTGGCCCAAGAGTTCGGCAATCTCGAAGTCGGTCTGTAAGGCATCGGATAATTCATCCACCTTGGTGGGTTCGTTGTGGAACGCCTCAACGAGGCTGTTCTTGATCTCATGGCACAGTGCCCTGAACGGGGCGATGATGATGGCCAGTGACGCGCGCTCGGCCAGAAACGCGCTTCGAAGGATCAATTCCGTTGCCTTCGTCTTGCCAGCGCTGGTGGGCATTTGAATGATTGCAGACTTACCCTTAAAAACATCTGCCTTGCCCAAAAGATGTTGCGCAGGCCAGAATTCCTTGATGAACGAATCCTTTTGCAGCACCTGGAACCATTTGCCACTAGGCAATCCAGAATATGACGGCAGAGCCTTCCAGACGGAATTCTCAAGCTTTTTCCTCAGAACAGCCGCGATTACATCACCAAACAGAAGCTGCCTTGGTGTGCCGAAATCATAGACGGATTCCCTCAGCTCCGTGGCCAACTCGAGGAGATTGCCTTCGCCCTTTCCAGCCTCGAAAAACCGGAGAATCCCTTTTGAAATCTCGTCGATGATTCTGCCGAATAACCCCTCAGAGCCATCAAAATTAGTTCTAAAGTTACCCTGCAATAACCAGAGTAACAGATTTTCCAAGCCATCTCCGCCCAAATCAGGACAATCACCATTGATCCACTTCGCCAGCACCGACGCACTACCAGGAAGATCACATAGGTAATAGGAGGCGGAGCCAAGGATCACAAAGTATGGATCAGGTGTCTCGTTCAGCTTTGACTGGAGGTAGGAGTCGAAAAAACGGGCAGAAAAAAGCAGATTACTTCTCAGCTTGGAGTGGTGATCGAGATATGGTTCCTCCCGGTTGATAGCAGAGGCAAAATCACCCAGCAGACCAATCGAGAGAGGGAAGAGATGGGCTGGATCTACACGGCGGGGGCTATCAAGCCCTTTCGGAATGCCGTACTCAAGCATCTTGGCTTCTAACTGAGTGCTACTAAGCCAATATTGGGAGTTTTGTTCAGGCCTCATCTGCGGCCCTCCTGTAGAGTTCATGGACGAGCGCCATCATCTGCTCCCCTTTGATAACTAATAACATAGGGCCGTATGGAGATGGATGAGATGAGGCATCGACTGAGGATATCTGGTGGTAATCAAAAAGCGAATTCTCAAAAAGTGCGACAGCCCCATAAACTTCCCTGTATGGGCGATCTAGTTTGTTCTGGAAGCGCTCAATTTTTTCGGCATCATTAAGCTCATTCTGATCATGTAGCCTCTGCTTAATGGCATTTAAAGACTCCGCCTTCCGTATAAAGTCTTTTGCTGAGCCATCTATAGCATCTTGAAGTCTCCCCTTAGCCTTCTTCCCTGAGAACTGAGCCTTTGCTTCAAAAATTGCCAGCTTATCCTCAAAGGATGGGCTATCCTTGGCAATATGAAAGCCGATTATGTCACTGCCTTTAGTAGACTCATTCCGAGTGGTTTTGTTACCGTAGCGTGTGCGTGGAACCCAGTATCCAACTAGGTATTCGAGAAAATCAGCAACTAGCACTTCTCCAAAGTCGCCAGCGCGGATACTGGGTCCTGGGGCAACTTTTGGGTCCGGGAACTTTATGGTGTTGAGATACTCTCTGCGAGAGTACTTGTACCCTTTGCGCCAATAATCGATCTCACTGTCAAAGCAGTAATGATTCCGGAAGTGTTTTGCCCATGCGGAGAGCACTGCCTCGTCTTTTTCGTGACGAAACTCCCAGACTTCGACTTCCTTGCCGTCGGCGGTCTTCAGTCGTTCGCCAGTGTCGACGAGCCATTTAGTATGTTCCGAAGTCCAAGGCATTCCCGTTCCACCCCTGAGTGTGATTTGGCTGTTAACTTCAACAGAGCGTCGTCTTGTGATTTGGCTGTTAACTTCAACAGAGCGTCGTCTAAGGTAGACTCATCAATTCAGGTAAAAGATATGATTACATCCAGCCTAGCCAGACCCTAAGGAACCCCACTAGCGGTTGGCTAATATCTCTAAGTACATTTTTCTTCATCTCCCGTAAATACGGCATATCTAGGCAACTTTTCCGTGACAGATTTCCCACTCCGTAGTCAGCTAGGCACAAAGATCCGCATCTGCGGAACACCTAATCAACTATGGAGTATTGCAAATGCCCGACTTCTCTGCCTTTGAGAAAAGCACGCAGGATCGTACATCCCGCGCCGCACAGATGCGCCGAGATCTTCTTCTCCCGATTCTTGACGCAAATGGCTCATTCCGAAGCGATATCTCGCGGGAAGAGCTCAACACGACGTTCAAAACCGCATCCCAAAATTCCGTCTATGAATCCGCAGGCGAACAGGCCCCCATGATCATGGGAATCCATGCGCGCGCCCTGAAAAACTTCATCGAACAGCACGGCGGAACCCTCCCCTCCGATGAACTTTTGGCCAGCGCCCACCAAGCAATTGAAAACTTCATGACCCTGGGCAGAGGAAAGCCCGCCCTGTCCGGCGTTTTCGAAGACGCCGGAAAGGAAATGAGCTCAACCGAGGGCATCATCATGCGTGACCGCATGGTGTCCCTCATCCTGCCCGTGCTGCTGAACTCCATCACGCCCAACATGGTCACGCTCATCCCCGGCCAGTTCAACCAGTCGGAATTTTTCCGCATCAAACGAATTGCGGGCTCCAAATTCGGCGATCTCCAGAAAGGCGACATCATCGACTACACCTACAACGGCCAATATGCCGTGATGGATCAGATGTTCAAGGCTGGCGACGGCGATGGGACAACCACGAAATTCTCCTTCGACTCCAAGACCGCGTTCGGGACGGTCTACCCGTTGAAACGCAAACGCATCATGGTGCTGCACGATCATAACGTGGTTGCATCTGACGACGCGGGCTCGGTCATGGGAGCCTTCCGTCTGGGGGGAGAAATAGTAAACGTCACCGGCACGGTGGACTATGCCACTGGAAAAGTCGACGTGACCTTCTCCAAGGCCCCCGCCATCGGCGTTGAAGTTCATATCGGCTATGACGTGGACATCGAAAAGGATCCGACGCTGATCCCCAGAATCGACCATGAAATGGACAGCAGGACCCTCTATCCCCATGAAGCGGCCATTGCCGGGGACTCCACCATTCAGGCCCAATGGGGGCTTCGCCGCGAATACGGCCTCGATATCGACAACATGACCCTCGCCGGGATGCGCAACCTCCTGGCAGCCGACAAGGATCGCAAGATCCTTCGGCAGATGCTGTTTTACGCCAAGGGTGTAACGGAATGGTGCTTACGAAGGGCCGGAATCCCTCACCCTTCAGGAGCATTACGAAACCCTCAAGGCCGCGCTGTTGGAAATCGACACCCGCCTCACGCAGCGAACGGGCGTCGTAGGCCTCACCGGGATTGTCGGCGACACGCAGTCCGTCAACATTTTCCGCTATCTGCCCAGTCCCTTTTTCACTCCAGCTCCCGGGTACCGCCCTTCGCCGCAGCCGCACTATGTCGGCAAGATATTCGGCCAGTACGATCTGTACTGCAACCCTTCCCAGGAACCCTACACCTCCCTGTGCTACGCCAAAGGCCCCGAACACGGCCAAACCGGGTTTGTCGCGGGCGATGCAGTCCCTGCCATCACCTTCCGCCATCCTGTCCTCACGGACCTCATGTCCCGCTCAACGCTGTGGGAACTCTCCTACCGCAACCTTCAGCCGTTCGACGGCCGCGAATACCTCACAACCCTGAAGATGGTCCCCAAAACGGGAGCCTGATCCACAGGAGCCAATGACAACATGGAAAAACTCAAGCTGACCATCACCAACAACGGCTGCAACCCCATCAAGGTCTTCGGGCGCCCATGCATCGATATCCCCGCACAGGGGACGGTGACCACGATCCGCCCCGCAACTTCCCAGACCACAGCCCTCATCGAGCGCCTGCGCCGACAATATCCATCGCTGGTCATCACCACGAAAGAAGAGCCCCTCCCTCCGGTCGAGGCCTTGGCATCCACCAAAGCATCTTCCACCAAAGCGACCGACAAAGCCCCCACCCAGTCTACGCCCACCGCAAAGGGCAAAGCGGAACCGGCTGCATAGCCCAGTGAGACAAACATGAACCACACCATCACCAATGCGGCTGGAATCACGCTCCTTGAGCCGTTGGACAACAACTTTAAAACAGGAGGCGGGTGTGAGCTGTCGCGCAACTTGAGAATTTCCGTCACGAGAAATGAGAACGTGCCAAGGCATTTTTTTGCTTTGGCACGTTTTTTGTCGGCATTTTGGGAGGGCGTGGCGTCGTGTCAAAACTGACACAATCCACACCTTTTTTTGAGGAAGTGGGGGCGATTCCACCGGCACCAAGAGTATTCGCTGGGTCTCTTAAGGTTCCCCCCTGCATTTTATGGATTATTACGGCAGGCTACTTGGCTGTACACGCATTACCGGGGATACATGCCCTGCTTCTGGACCACTTCCTTCGATTCCTTTTTCGTGGCAAGCGCCGCCGTCAGCCTGTCACGGCTGATGTCGTAATACTCCCGCGACAGTTCCATTCCCACATAGCTGCGGCCCGTCCTGATACATGCCTCGCCCACGCTGCCGCCTCCCATGAAGGGGTCAAGAACGGTTTCTTGCGGAGCCGTCACGTCCAGCAAGTTCTCAATCAGCGCAACGGGCTTGCTGGTCAGGTGGACCTTCTGCGCGGAGATCACCGGATAGGAATACACACCAGGTAAACAGGTGCGCGTGTACGGGACAAAGCGCCCCTTGGTGACAAAAACCACATACTCGCACTGCTGGCGGAACTTGCCGATTTGTGGGCGGGCATTCTGTTTGTCCCAGGCCACAATGCCCCGCCAGGCCCAGCCCGCCGCCTGCACGGCGTCTGTCATGCGGGAAGTTGCCGCCAGTCCGTAAACGCCATGAGCGGCGCGCCATCGCGGGCGATGCGCCAGCACTCGGCAAGCCACAGCATGCACCACATGGTCCAGCTTCGTTGGTCCTTGGCGTCGCTCAGCATCGGCGGATACCGACGTTTTGTCCCGCTCTGCTGGTACTTCTGGGCCGGGTCGGCCTGCCGCGCTCCCAGGGTGACGCCGCCGCTGGAATACGGCGGGTCGGTTAAAACCGCGTCCATGGCGGCATCCGGCAAGGTGGCCAGGATACCCAGCGCATCCCCATGGTACAGCGTAACGCCGTCATTCAGACAATCCTTTATCACAGTTCGCTCCGTTCTGGCCGTCGGACGACTCGGAGCAGGGGCGCACGGCCCGCACGATGGTGAACGCCCCACAACGGGGGCACTTAAACTCCATTTCGCTGGCCTGGCCTTTGGCCAGGAGCTTGCCGCAACGGCAACATCTGATTTCTTCGAGTTCTTCTTTCCGCATGGTGGTTAAAAGTGTTGCGCCCCTAAGCAAATGCCTCTATCGTGCCCTTATCTCGCCCAGAGACAACACGACAGGCGGATACCTTGCGGATAGAGGATAACGCTTTCTATCCGTGGGGCCGTGGTGGGTTTGTCAAGCCCGCCGGTGGGGGCCTGACCGCCCCCGCCTCTGCCTGCCTCCACTATGCCGAAAAAAGTCGCGACCCGCCCGGAAACAGCGCGTTCCATGCGAAGGATTTTCGCCTCTTATTCCTTGTCTTTTCCGCCGTTTTTGACTAAATCAGACTTTTCAGGGCATTTTCCGTGCTCTTCCATCCCTTGCAATGCCGCATGTAGCCCGTAAAGGACGCAACGCAGCAGCGCACGGTGTCTATATTGACACGCCCATTCGCGTAGCATCTCGACAGGCCCGCAAATATTTTCTTCGCCCAGCGCACGCTAAATAGAGTCCGTGACGCTCAAGTTCGCGCGCATATTCCTGGAGGACGGTTTCGCCAATGCCCTTTACTTTGAGCAACTCATAGGGCTGTCGCCGGGCAAGCTCTGCGATGGTGCGAATGTTAGCTGTAGCAAGCCCTGTTTTGTGTCAGATTCGACACACACCGGGGCTCTCTCGTTCTCAACTTGCGTGACTATCGGACCTCAAAACAGCCCTCCATTCTCAAACCATTCTTTCGCGGTTTTTCCAAGGCCGGGCAACCTTCAAGCCCGCATCAGTCAAGGGAAAGTCAAGTATCCGTCAAGCAGGATCGGCCTTACCCTTCATTCTCATCTTCCCTGACCCCCTATAGCCAGCAGGATGCGGACGGCATTCCTGAGTTGCCCGTGGGCCACGGTGTCCGGCTTGGTCTGGTTGGAGCGTATGGGCACGGCCCCTATCCGGCGGTCTGCCGCATGATGGCAGAGGATGGCGTCCAGTTCCCCCTCCACGACAACGAACGCCCGGAGATTGGGATTGCCGCCTTCGGGAAGCAGCAGCATGGGCTTGGAACAGGAGCCGGACAGTTCCAGATACTTCGCCGGGCGCGTTCCGTCCTCTCTCTCCCTGATGTCCTGATTCGGGCGGCGAATCCGCAGGTTGATCAGCTCATCACCCTCGAACGTGGGGATCACGATGCCGCGAGGGATGAACAGCCATGTCTGGTCCTTGCCGTTCCTCTGCTTCGGCGGAAGCCCGAGGACGGAACGCGCCCGGAACCGTCCGGGCTTGCCGTTCTCGCCAGCCAGTTGAGCGCCTCGGGATGATTCCAGATTTCGGCCTCGGCTTCGGCCAGCAGCTTCGCCGCGTAGTTTTGCCACCTCTCCGAAGGCCCTTCCTTGACGGACGGCTGCCATGCCGCCCGCACTTGCGGTTCCAGCGGAGCGGGACGGCGGCGGGGGCGCACAGGCATGTCCGAGATGCCCAGTTCGGCACAGGCTTCACGGAAGCTCATACCCTCCATGTCCATCATGTACCGGATGCTGTCGCCGGTCCTGCCGCAGCGCCGACACGAGAACACGCCGGGGATGTGGTTCTCGGTGCAGGTATAGCCAAGGTCCCTTTCCCGGTCGGGCCAGATCATGAAGCGGTCGGACTTGCCGACTTCACCACCACAAATCGGGCATGGGCCATTCCAGCCATTCCCTCGGGCTTTCACGCCAGCACCGAAACGGTGCCGATACAGTTCCAACATGGTGCTCATAGCAATCTGTCCGTATCTGTCCGTTGTCTTATTTTGTTATCTACTTATTTTATTTATTTTTTTATCAGAATGGACAGATGGACAGATATGTATGTAGATTTATATATGTGATGCGCACAGGTGGGCGTGCTACACATGGAAGAGTATATACCTATCTGTCCATCTGTCCGTTTGTACGTTTGTCATTCTTTTACAGCATATTACAGACAAAGATCAGCGGACATTTCCGGACAGATTCCGTTTCTTTTTGGCCTCTTCCTCCGCCCGGCGTTGCGCAATCCTGTCCTTCCACTCCGGTTTCAGATCGATGCCGAGACGCCACGTGCCGTTGCTGCGGACCACGTCAATGTCTTTTTTATTCAGGAGTTGCGCGAACGACTTGGCGGAAATGCTGTACCGTTTGTCTTTGTTTTCGGCATACCAGATGCAGAAAGCCTCATGCAGATCACTTGCCGCCACCCGCAGAGCGTATTTGGCGGGGTTGTTCTGATGTGTCTCCTGCTGGCAGCACTCGGTAAAGAACTGGCCGATGTCGTCCCATGTCTCCCGCTGGGCCTTCGTCCAATCCTTGACCTCCTGCGGAACCTTCAAGCCGTCGCGTAGGTACTCCATCGCCCCCTGCACCATGCGGACGAGCACCCCCTTGGCCTCGGCCTGAATCTTCTCGTCAAGATTCTTGTCCGCCTGACGCTCCCACGGCTGTTGCGGATCGTCCACGAAGGACAACCCCCATTTGACGATGTGGGCACGGCTCCAGAAGGCGGCATCGTCCGCCTTTGCCTTCGGCAGTTCGTTGGTGGTCATGATCGGGAGGTGCGTCTGGAGCCACGAGGTCATCTGCTTGTCCATCAGGCCGCGGGCCGTGATGAAGCCGCCGCCCGTGAGCTTCTTGAGCTTCGCCAGGGCGAATTTCTGCCCGTCCTCGGCCTCGTTGATCCACGCTATGCTCATACCTCGCAGGGCCAGCACGTCCGGGGTAGGAGAAGAACTGTTCTTCGCCTGTTGCTGCTGGAGGAGCATTTCAACCTGCACGTCGCCGGACAGCGCCATGCCGAGGACGTGCGTCACCAGCTTGATCAGGGTATCCTTGCCGTTTCGCCCATGCTCGCCCCAAAAAATGATGAACACATGCTCCTTGCGGTCGCGGATCAGGCCGTAGCCGAGGAGCCGCCAGATGAAATCGACAAGCCGCTGGTTGCCGTCCATGCTCCGGAGCAGAAAAGCGTTCGTCTCCGGGCAGGGGTCTTCAAGCTCCAGCATGTCCGGCGCGTACTCGGTCAGGCAGGCATTCAGCAGGTAATCCTCCGGGCGCCCATCCCGAAGATCTCCCGTGCGAAGATCAACAACGCCGTTCGGACAAGGCAGGGAGTAATACTGCTTGTCGATGAAGTCCGGCATGATCAACAGGGGCTGACGTGTTCTCCGCGTCATGACCAGAAGATCGTCCTGCCCGGTCTTGCTTCGGAGCCGGTCTACCCGTCGGTATCCCTTGTCGGCTATGCCCTGTATCTTTTTTTTCAAGTCCTTTTCTTCATCGGAAACGGAATCGGCCTCCTGCTGCTTTTTGTCCGCAGCTTTCAGGTACCGCTCGCAGACATTTTCGATAGACTGATAGGCTTCGTTCCAATCGTCTTCGCGCCAGTGGTGGCGATTCCAGACGAGGAAGCGTTCCCAGTGCTTGACGTAAACGATCAACCCTCGGTGCAGTCGGTTGTAGAGCTTGGCGTCACCGATGCCGTTCTCTTGCATGTAAGCGAGCAGCTCATCCACGGGAATGTCAGGAGCCGTAACCTCTATCGGATGATAGAGCGACTGGCGGAGCGTCCGATCCTGCTCTACCTTTGCAAGCATATTTTTCTCTGAGGCGTTGAGCGTTTCGGCCTCACACCGCTTTTTGACCTGCCCGGCATATTTGTTCTTTTTCATCATAGCACCTTAATTTTATTTGAAATAAATATGCCAACTTTTTAGGCAGCAGCTAACATCCCCAGAAAACATCTCATTATTTCGGGGGTTCCATTTCGCAAGTCGTAGCCACAGTATGGGGTCGAACCGCCGTTGTTTTCTTCGCCAGCCCGGAAGGACCCGCAAAGGGAACGGCTGTAGACTTCGCCCAAAGGACTCTTGTGGGCGTGCTTTTTTTGTGAGAGGGGATGTGGGGAGAGAGCTAACCTTGCTTGAAAAAAAACTCTGGTTAGCAATAGGTTAGCAAAAAGAAATAATACAAAACGAATCAGGAAAATAAATACTGTAAGGACAACTTGATATATGCAGAAATGGTTTATGCATGTGGACATGGACGCATTTTACGCTTCCATTGAACAGAAAGACCATCCTGAACTGCGCGGCAAACCGGTCATCGTTGGCGGAGGCGGTCCCAGGGGAGTCGTCAGTGCGGCTTCCTACGAAATCCGGAAGTTCGGCGTCCATTCCGCAATGCCCATAGCACAGGCATTGCAGCTCTGCCCTCATGCTATCCTGGTTCCCGTGCGTATGGCACGCTATGCCGAGGTTTCCCGAACCGTCATTGATGTCTTGCGCTCGTATTCCCCCCGAGTCGAAAAAGCGTCCGTCGATGAAGCCTATCTTGACGCGACGGGGCTGGAACGGCTCTTTGGCCCTGTGGAAGACATGGCCCGGCGCATCAAACGCGAAGTGAAGGAAGTAACCGGAGGATTGACCTGTTCCATCGGGCTGGCCCCCGTCAAATTTCTTGCCAAGATAGCTTCCGAGCTGAACAAACCTGATGGGCTCAGTATCCTTTACCCAGATAAACTGGCCGCCTTCCTTCAGTCGCTTCCTGTGGAACAAATACCGGGTGTGGGAAAAACAATGGTCAGAGAGCTCCAATGTCTTGCCATCCGCACTGCAGGCGATGTCCCCCGTTATCCCAAAGTGTTTTGGGAACGCCGTTTTGGAAAAGCCGGCATAACCCTCTACGAACGGGCGCAAGGCCTTGACCCTCGCGAAGTGGAACCCTATACGCCTCCCAAATCAGAAAGCGCCGAAACGACCTTTGACATCGACACCCGCGATATAGGCTTCCTCAAGAGCTGGCTTTTCCGCCATGCGGATCGGATAGGACGCACCTTACGGAAACAAAGGCTTCAGGGCCGCGTGATCACGCTCAAAATCAAGTATGCAGATTTTCGGATCATTACCCGCAGGGTCACGCTTGATGCCCCGACCAGCGCTACGGAAACCATTTATGAAACAGCGTGTGATCTGCTCGATCACATGCGTCTTGAGGAGAAAATCCGGCTCATCGGTGTAGGCGTCTCCGGTTTCGACAGCCCGCCGCACCAATTGCGGCTCCCTACCATCGGAAAGGACAGTCAATCCAACGAAGAACGCCGCACCAAGCTGGACAAGGTCATGGACGAGCTTCAAGACAAGTTCGGCCAAACATCAGTCGTACGCGGGCGCCTCTTCCAGCAGGCGGCACAGCCCAAAAAACGGACCTGATCCTTTCCCTCCTGCGGGAAAGCCCCCTATCCCTCTTCCTTTCTCTTCGGCGCACTGCTATACTCTTCCGCCATGAACATCATTATTATGAATAATAGGGCCAGTTTTCTGGTCAGCTTTTGGAGTGTGCTCATCTCCCGCCTACAGGAAGAAGGGCATCAGGTAACGTGCCTCGTCCCTGCGGGCGATTCCGAAGCCGAAGCCACCCTCAAGGGGTTTGGGGCGAGTATCCGCAACTATCCTTTGGACAACAAGGGGCTGAATCCAGTCCATGATTTAAAAACTTGCCTTGCCCTGTACAGGATCTTCCGTGAGGAACGCGCCGATATCCTGTATGCGTCCACCATCAAGTCGGTCATTTACGGTATTCCGATGGCAGCTTTGGCGGGCATCCGATCCCGCTACGCCATGATTACGGGGCTCGGGTATATGTTTGAGGCCAACACCCCAGTAAAAAAGATGCTCACGTATCTGGCCTCCTCCCTCTATCGTATTTCGCTTTCTTTTAGCGATGCCGTGTTCTTTCAGAATACGGACGATGTCCAGACGTTTCGGGATTGGCATTGCCTGCCGCGCGGTGCCCATGTCGTCATGACCAAAGGTACGGGAGTGGACACGGACAAGTTTGCCGTGGCACCTCTTCCCGAAGCCCCCCTTACATTCCTTCTTGTGGGAAGGCTTCTTGAAGCCAAGGGATTGTATGAATATGCGGAAGCGGCCCGTCTGGTAAAGAAACGGTATCCCAATGCCCGTTTCCAGCTTCTGGGTGCTCCCGAAAGCTCCAGGGGCGGAGTCCCTCTTGAAACGGTCAAGGGATGGGAACGGGAAGGTATTATCGAATACCTCGGCGTCACGCGTGATGTGCGCCCCTATGTCGGGCAGGCGAATGTTGTCGTTCTCCCCTCCTGGCGGGAGGGCTTGCCGTGTTCGCTCATGGAAGCCATGAGCATGGGACGTCCCATCGTGGCAACCGATGTTCCCGGATGCCGGGACGTGGTCGTCGACGGGAAGAATGGTTTTCTCGTGCCTGTACGGACCCCCGAGGCCTTGGCAAAGGCGTTGGAGTCGTTTTTGGAGGATAGCGCTCTGACGGCCCGTATGGGGAAGGAAGGAAGGTTCATTGCGGAAACAGAACTGGATGCCCGCAAGGCTGCCGATCTTATCCTCAGCGTCATGAAGTTGGTTTCGTAACGAGGATTCACTGGAGGTTTCCCTTGCTTATCAGCGGTTATCGCAAAGGGCTGTTTAAAGTTCTGGATGCCGTCTGCATCCTTGCGGCGCTCAGCATTACCGGGTGGTTTATGCTGCCTGCGGATCTTTCCGTTCTGGACGACTACACAGGGGCGTCGCTGTTTACCGTCGTCTCCTATCTTTTCTTCTTTTACGTGCTGGATGCCTATAACGTCGGGGCTGAAGATTTCAAGGACACCACAGGCCGGGTCCTCATAGCCTTCTTCCTTGGCGCCATCGCTTCCGCCTCCGCATTTTATGCGTTCCAGCACTGGCGTTTCGATCGCAGGACACTGCTGCTGCTCTTCAGCTTGTGCCTTTTGTTCTGCCTTGGCTGGCGTGCGCTCTATTACAAGCACATCGGCCGCTTTGTGCATAAAGCCAGAATCCTGCTCATCGGGACCGACCGTGCCGGGAAGGTACGCCAGACCATTTCCGAATCCCTGACCGACGCCGACATCGTCGGTTATGTGGGCGACTGCGATAACGACAGGGAAATCCCCTATCTTGGCACCCCCATGCAAGTTGAGGAAATCGCCAAACAGCAGAACGTCACCATGATTGTCTTGCTGCCCGACGCCCCCATCGACGAAGACATCGCTACCGAACTGCTACATGCCAAACTGCACGGGCAGATGATCGTCGATGTCCGCTCCTTCTGCGAACATATGGTGCACCGGCTCCCCGTCTCACAGATCAGCTCCGAATGGTTGCTCACGGAAGAAGGCTTTTCGCTCAATACCCGAGGTTCCCTGCGCCGCCTCAAGCGGGCTTTCGACCTGTTCGCCACGCTCGGCCTGCTGATCTGCACATCGCCCATCATGCTTCTCACCGCCATGGCCATCCGTGTGGAATCTCCCGGCCCCGTCATTTACCGGCAGCGTCGCGTGGGCCTGTTCGGGCAGGATTTCACCGTCTACAAATTCCGCTCCATGCGTACCGACGCCGAGAAAAACGGTGCTGTCTGGGCCATGAAATCCGACCCGCGCGTCACCAAGGTGGGGAAAATCATCCGCAAGACCCGCATCGACGAATTGCCCCAGTTGTGGAACGTGCTCAAAGGGGAAATGAGCCTCATCGGACCTCGCCCGGAACGCCCTGAATTCGTCAAGGAACTGGAGAAGGAAATCCCCTTCTACAGCCTGCGCCACGCGGTCAAGCCCGGCGTCACCGGCTGGGCTCAGGTGTGTTACCCTTACGGCTCCTCCGTCGAGGATTCCCGCCGCAAGCTGGAGTATGACCTGTACTACGCCAAAAACATGTCCATCCTGCTGGACGTCCGGATCATCCTCAAGACCATCGGCGTGGTGCTCTTCCCCAAGGGTGCGCGCTAACCCTTCCCCTTCTCTCGTCAGGAAAAAGGCATACCGGAAAAAACGGTATGCCTTTTTTGTTTTCTCGGCACATTCTAACGCCTCAACGCCTCCAATCCCGCATTTATCATAGGGATACAGCTATCATGCGGTTGACGGACATCCCCGAAAAGGCTTCAGTGTGAAACAGGTACGGCAGAAAAAGAAGCCGTCCGTGCGGATGTGTCTTTTGCCAAGGACCCGTCTTGAACACAACGCTGACCAAAAGAAGGATGTATCCATGTTCAACCCAGAGGAAACCCAGTACGAAGTGCTGCGCCGCAGAGGCATCTGTCGACGTGATTTCCTGAAATTCTGCTCTATGGCGGCGGTTGCCTTGGGTCTTGGCCCAATGGGCCACCTCGAAATCGCCCACGCTATGGAAACCAAACCCTATCTGCCCGTTCTCTGGATCAACGGCCTTTCGTGCTCCTGCTGCACGGAATCCTTTATCCGTTCGGCGCATCCTTTGGCTTCCGACATCATCCTTTCCATGATCGCGCTGGACTATCAGGACACCATCATGGCGGCTGCGGGCGATCAGGCTATGGAATGTTTCGAAGAAGCCATCAGCACCTACAAGGGACGCTATATCCTCGCGGTGGAAGGCAATCCGCCTCTTGGCGAAGAAGGCATGTACTGCATCGACGGAGGGCGTCCCTTCATGGACAAACTCCAGCGCGGAGCCGCCGGAGCCAAGGCCATCGTCGCATGGGGGACCTGCGCCTCATGGGGATGCGTGCAGGCTGCCCGCCCCAATCCGACTCAGGCGACCCCTATCCACAAAGTCATTCACGACAAGCCGATCATCAAGGTCCCGGGCTGCCCCGCCATCCCGGACGTTATGAGCAACATCGTCGCCTACATCCTGACCTATGATCAAATCCCCAAACTCGACTCTCAGGGACGCCCAGAGGTCTTTTACGGCAAACGCGTGCACGACCAATGCGTACGCCGCGCCCACTTCGACGCGGGCCAGTTTGTGGAATCTTGGGACGACGCCGCGGCGAGCCTCGGCTACTGCCTCTATAAAATGGGGTGCAAGGGGCCGACGACCTACAATGCGTGCCCCGTCACCCGGTGGAACAACGGGGTTTCCTATCCCATCCAGTCCGGCCACGGCTGCATCGGCTGTGCCGAACAGAACTTCTGGGATCACGGTTCCTTCTACAGCCGCATCACCAACATTCCCCAATTCGGAACCAACACGACTGCCGAAACCGTGGGCGTGGCCGCCGTCGCCGGCATCGGTGCCGGCGTGGTGACGCACGCGGCCATCAGTACCGCCGTGCACCTCAAGCACCGCTACGGCAAGGACGGCGACTGCTCCAAGGAAACCAAGACCGCACAGGCTGAAAAACCCGCTTCCAACGATTCCACCCCTTCTGAAAGGAACTGATCATGGCCTACGAATACACAACGCAGGGATACACCGTTAACGACTCGGGGCGGCGTCTTGTCGTCGACCCGGTTACGCGCATCGAGGGACATCTCAGGTGCGAGGTGAACATCAACGACGACAACGTGATCACCAATGCCGTCTCATGCGGGACCATGTTCCGGGGACTGGAAATCATCGTCAAGGATCGTGACCCCCGAGACATCTGGGCCTTTGTGGAACGCATCTGCGGCGTCTGTACGGGCACGCACGCACTCGCCTCCGTCCATGCCATCGAGGACGCGCTCAAAATCGACATCCCCGACAACGCGAACATCATCCGCAACCTGATGCAGCTGGCCTTATGGTATCATGACCACCTGGTGCACTTCTACCAGCTCGGCGGGCTGGACTGGATCGACGTGGTTTCCGCTTCCAAGGCCGATCCCAAGGAAACGTCCAGGCTTGCCCAAAGCCTTTCCCCGTGGCCGCAATCCTCTCCGGGCTATTTCGCCTCCGTAAAGGAAAAGCTGGTCCGCATCATCTCCACCGGTCAGCTCGGCATCTTCAAGAACGGCTATTGGGGGCATCCCGGCTACAAGTTCCCGCCCGAGGCCAACCTCATGCTGGTGGCCCACTATATTGAGGCTCTCGACTTCCAGAAAGACGTCGTCCAGATCCATACCGTCTTCGGCGGCAAGAACCCCCACCCCAACTGGTTGGTGGGAGGCGTGCCTCTGGCCCTCAACATCAATGGCAAGGGCGGGGCCGACGTCATCAACATGGAACGCCTAGAGCTCGTCCTGTCGATCATCAAGCGCTGCCGTGAATTCTCGGCGCAGGTGCTCGTCCCCGACAGCATCGCCCTCGCCAAGTTCTATCCGGAGTGGCTGCACCTCGGCACGGGCCTCTCCAACCAGTCGCTGCTGGCGTATGGTGCGTTTCCGTCCATCGCCAACGACTACTCGCAAAAAAGCCTGCTCATCCCCGGCGGGGCAATCATCAACGGCAACTTCAATGAAGTGTTGCCCGTCGACCTGTCCGACGAGGATCAGATCCGTGAAGAAGTCGGGCGCTCGTGGTACACGTATCCCAAGGGCGTTACCTCCCTGCATCCCTATCAGGGCGAAACCGTGCCTCACTTCGAGCTTGGACCCGCCACCAAGGGGAGCAGGACGGACATCAAGCAGCTTGATGAAAACGCGCCCTATTCGTGGATCAAGACACCCCGCTGGCGCGGCAACATGATGGAAGTGGGGCCGCTGGCAAGGACGCTTATCGCCTACCAGCTCAAGCAGCCGGACATCGTCGCCCGCGTCGACGATCTGTGTGCCCGGATCGGGGCGCCCGTCACGTCGCTGCAATCGACTATGGGCCGCATCCTCACCAGAGCGCAGGAAGCGCATTGGGCGGCCGACACCATGCAGGTCTTCTTCGACAAGCTCATAACGAACCTCAAGAACGGCGACAGCACCGCCGTCTTCACCAACAAGTGGGATCCCGACACATGGCCCCAGGAAGCCCGCGGCGTCGGCTTCACCGAGGCCCCCCGCGGCGCGCTCGGGCACTGGACGGTCATCAAAAACAAAAAGGTGGACGTCTACCAGTGTGTCGTCCCTACCACATGGAACGCCGCACCGCGCAGCGACGGCGGCCAGCTCGGCCCGTATGAGGCCGCCCTGCTCGGCACGAAGATGGATGTGCCCAAGCAGCCGCTGGAAATCTTGCGTACGCTCCACAGCTTCGATCCCTGCCTTGCCTGTGCGACGCACGTCTTGGGGCCGGACGGCAGCGAACTGCTGACGGTCCATATGGACTAAGGAGAACGCCATGAACGAACCTATTCAGGAAGGGAAACCCATCTATGTCTTCCAGCTGCCGATCCGCATCTGGCACTGGAGCATGGTGCTCTCGTTTCTCGTGCTTATCCCTACGGGGTACATCATCGGCAAGCCGTGGCATTCGCTGGACGGCGACCCGACCTATCTCTTTTACATGGGCTATACCCGCATGGCCCACTTCATCGCCGGATTCATCATCACCATCGGCCTGCTCTGGCGCATCATCTTCGCGTTCTTCGGCAACAAATACTCCAGACAGGTTTTCATCATTCCGTTCTGGAGAAAAAGCTGGTGGCTGGACCTGCTGTCGGACTTCCGCTGGTACCTATTTCTCGACAGGACCCCGCGCGAGCACATCGGGCACAATCCGCTGGCCCAGCTCGGCATGATGACCTGCATCAACCTGCTCATCATCATGATCCTGACGGGCTTCGGCATGTACGTCCAATCGTCCGACTCGGTCATCCTCCAGCCGTTCCATCTGGTGGTGGACTTCATTTACTGGATCGGCGACAGCGGGCGAGATCTGCACAGCTACCACCGCTTGGGTATGCTGTTCCTCATGTGCTTCATCATCATTCACTTGTATATGGTCATCCGTGAAGAAATCATGGGCAAATCCACGCTCGTCTCGACCATGTTCAGCGGATTCCGGCTGCTGCGCTCAGGAAAGGGAGGCTGATCATGGAACGGATCGTCGTATTGGGGCTTGGCAATATCCTCTATGGGGATGAAGGCTTCGGCGTCCGGGTCGCGGAACGGCTCTATTCGCGGTATGCCTTTCTCGACAACGTGGAAATAGTGGATGCCGGAACACAGGGGCACCCCTTGCTGGCCTTCGTGGAGCGGGCCACGCACCTGCTATTGCTGGACGCCGTGGACTTCGGGCTCCAGCCGGGGACCACCGTCGAGAAGGACAGCACAGGCATCCCGGCCTATTTGAGCGCGCACAAGATGAGCCTACACCAGAACAGCTTTTCCGAAGTGCTGGCCCTTGCGGAGCTGAAGGACTGCCTCCCGGAGGAAATCCGGCTGATCGGAGCCCAGCCTCTGGACATGACCTATGGAAACACGCTGAGCCCCCTGTTGCTGTCGCGGCTGGACACGTTGGTGGACATGGCGCTCCATCAGCTTCAGGCATGGGGCGTCCCCGGCCGTCCGGCGTGTCCCGAATCCGTATTCCAGAACCCTGAGATCTCGCTTGAGCGGTATGTTCCCTTGCCTGCCTGAGCGTCCTGCACGCTGACCCAAAGAGCGGGGAGAGGAAAACTCTTCCCGCTCTTTTCCATGCCTGCTCAAACACCAACGGGGCACACGGCGGATCGGCCACCGCTCTGGTGCCAAGAAGTTTCCGTCCCCCACACTGACCGCTCCGCCGTAACAAAACCCTCTTTCCCCGCACTGTCCGCCTCTGGACATTCCTTCCACCCTACGGGTATGAGACATAAAAATATCCGATAGGGAGACTAAGGAAGTGAACATAGACGGGAAAGCGTATCGGACGATCTGGCTTGATGAGGCGGATCGCCTGCATGTCATTGACCAGCATGTGTTGCCCCATCGTTTCGAGACAGCGACGATCACGTCGTTCAGTGCGCTTTGTGACGCCATCCGGAACATGCTCGTCCGAGGTGCGGGGCTCATCGGCGCAACAGCCGGATACGGCATGTGGCTTGCCGCCTGCGAAGCTCCCGCGCAGGACACTGAAGCTTTCGACACGTTCATGTCCGAAGCCGCAACCGCCTTGAAGCGAACCCGCCCCACGGCCTCCAATCTGGCATGGGCCGTTGACCGCCAGCTTGCCGCCATGACGCGGGGAAGTTCCCCGGAAGAAAAGCGGCATATCGCCAAAGTTACAGCCCAAGCCATCGCCGACGAAGACGCCGAGGCGTGCAAGCGCATCGGCGAACACGGAAAAACGCTGCTCGAAGCGCTGGCGGCAAAGAAAGCGAACGGAGCCCCCGTCAACATCCTGACGCATTGCAACGCGGGCTGGCTGGCCTTCGTGGACTACGGGTCGGCCTTGTCTCCCGTGTACGCGGCGCACAACGCGGGCCTTCCCGTGCATGTGTGGGTCGACGAAACCCGTCCCCGTAACCAAGGTGCAAGCCTCACGGCGTGGGAACTCTCCCGGCACGGCGTGCCCCACGCGCTGATCGCGGACAATGCGGGCGGGCATCTCATGCAGCACGGGCAGGTGGACATCGTCATCGTCGGCGCGGACCGGGTTACCCGCAGGGGCGACGCCGCCAACAAGATCGGTACCTATCTCAAGGCACTGGCGGCGCACGACAACGGCGTTCCTTTTTATGTGGCGCTCCCTTCCTCGACGTTCGACTTTTCCCTTGATGACGGCGTGGCGGAAATCCCCATTGAAGAACGCGGAGCTGCGGAAGTCCGTATCATGAGCGGGAAAACGCCCGACGGCAGCGTGCTTGACGTCCAGATTTGTCCGGACGAAACCCCCGCCCGGAACTGGGCGTTCGACGTCACCCCGAATAGGCTCATCACAGGGCTCATTTCCGAACGCGGCGTCTGTCAGGCTACTCAAGAAGGCATCGACTCCCTGTATCCCGAATCCGCAGGAACGGCACGCCATGGCAGCTGAGCCGATTGACGGCGTCGTCAAATACCAAGCGAGCCATACAAGGGGAGACGTCGAGACGTCCCTCCGTACCTTGCCCGCTGGAATACGCGAAACGGCGCTTGATGCGCTGACGCTTTTTCCCGAACTGGATGCGGCGCGCACGGCGCTTCATGACGCGGGGCTCATCGGCGTTTACCCTTCCGGCATCGGTTACGGGAACGTCTCTTTGCGGCTGGCGGGGAACCTGTTTCTCATCAGCGGGAGCGGAACGGGCTCCAGCCGCCTTCTGGGAAAACAAGGTTACAGCCTCGTCCGCGCGTTTGACCCCCTCGAAAATACCGTGGCATCCTTCGGCCCCGTCCAAGCCTCTTCGGAGTCCATGACGCACGGGGCCGTTTATGGCGCGGCCAACAAAGCGCGCTGCGTCATCCACATCCACAGCCCATTCCTCTTTACGTCCCTGCTGGCGGAAGGCTTCCCCCGGACTCCGGAATCCGTCGCCTACGGAACCCCCGCCCTTTCCCGCGAAGTGGCACGCTTGATCACGGAAGAGCTTTCTCCTTCCGAAGGAATCTTTGTAACGGCCGGGCATAACGAAGGTGTTTTCGCGTACGGTGAAAGCATCGCCTCCACCCTCAACCTCATTCTTTCCCTGAACATGACAAAGGACTGATCATGGGCATCAAAGTAGGCATCATCGGCGGCAGCGGCCTCGACAACCTGAACATTTTTACCAACGCGCGGGATACATTTACCGGCACGGTATGGGGCGAGCCGTCCTCGCCGCTCCGGGAAGGCGAAATCGCGGGCATTCCCGTGGCCGTATTGGCGCGTCATGGGCGCAGCCATACGATTGCGCCCTCTTCAGTCAATTACCGGGCTAACATCCAGGCCCTCAAAGATGCCGGATGCACGCACATCCTCGCAACGACGGCGACCGGTTCCCTCCGGGAGGAAATCCGGCGCGGCGATCTCGTCATCCTCGATCAGTTCATCGACTTCACCAAACAGCGGAAAATGACGTTCCACGATTATTTCAAGCCGGGCCAGCCCGTCCATGCGCCCATGGCCGAACCGTTCGACGCCTCTCTTCGCCAAATCCTGATCGACGCCTGCCGCAAAAACGATTTCCCTTTCCATCCCACCGGAACCGTCGTCACCATCGAAGGCCCCCGCTTCTCCACCAAGGCGGAATCCCGCATGTTCCGGATGTGGGGGGCCGATGTCATCAACATGTCCGTTTCCACGGAAACGGCGCTTGCCAATGAAGCGGGCATCCCTTATGCCGCCGTGGCGATGTCCACGGACTACGACTGCTGGAAGGAGGACGAAGCCCCGGTAAGCTGGGAGGAAGTCTCTCTCGTCTTCAAGCAAAACGCCGAAAAGGTGACGACGCTGCTGGTTGAAAGCGTCCCCGCCATTGCGCAGGCCGCGTTGAAATAACTCCATCCGCCGCCTTAACGCCCGCAGCATACGCACGGCAAAACAAAGACAGCCCGAAAGGATTCCGGGCTGTCTTTGTTTCTTTCTGCGAAGCAGCAGGTCCTAGTGGAACCACCATTCCGAGCCTTCCGGCTGAACCGTCGTTCCGTGATAGGCAATCATCACGCCTTCGTTATCTTCGTTACGGTGGCAATATCTTTGGGCGAAGCGAATGGCGGTTGCCTTGTCCACATTTTCCGCAATCATTCCCGCATTCTTGTTTTCCGCATTCTTGCGAGCGACAAAAATGACGTCATAGGTCTTATTGTCCATCTGTCCTGTGCTCATATCGTCTCCGTTCGGATGAAAGCTTGAAGAAGCACCGAGACCATCCGGGAACGCACCGGGTGAAGGCTTCTCTTTGCATGGTTCTTTTTTGAGCCTGTTTGCGTGCACTTGTCAACCCTGCCGGACGAGCCCCTTTTCCCTTTTGGTCAGATCACCTCTCCGTGCGCGGCATATTGTGTATGGAATACCGATTTACAATCTTTCAACCTAGTTACTTTATTTAATAAATAGAAAAACAATTAGTTCTTGTCCTTTGCGCCACAATTGTCTATGACCGTAGAGCCGTACCTTGGTTGCCCCTTTGCAGGCAGCCGTTTTGACTACATCAATCGTATGAGGGGAGGAGATTATGTCAAAGAAACATTCCAAAATGAGCCTTCCGGTGCAGATGGTCATCGGGCTTGTCCTTGGCGTCATCGTCGGGAGCATGACTTCCGCCGAGTTTACCGCCGCCTACCTGCGCCCGTTCGGGCAGCTTTTCATCACCCTGATCCGCATGGTAGTCGTGCCTCTGGTCCTTGCCACGATTATTGCAGGGGCCGCGGGCATCCATGACCTGAGCAAACTGGGGCGCGTCGCCACCAAAACGCTCGTCTACTACTTCCTCACCACGGGCGTGGCCGTGGCCATCGGTTTGTTCCTCGCCAACATCATGCAGCCCGGCATTGGGCTGGATCTTTCCACGAAAGGCCTGGAGGCAAAGCAGATCACGCCGCCCAGCCTGATCCAGACCCTGCTCAACATCGTGCCTATGAATCCCATAGATGCCCTCGCCAAGGGCAACATGCTGCAGGTCATCTTCTTTGCCGTTATTTTCGGCTTTGCCCTGAGCTCCCTCGGCGAAACGGGCAAACCGCTGCTCCGTATTTTTGAACTCATCGGCGACGTGATGATCCGCATGACCAACATGGTCATGATGTATGCCCCCATCGGCGTGTTCGGCCTCATTTCCTACACCGTCAGCCAGCATGGCCTCAAGGTGCTCCTGCCTCTCGGCAAGCTCATCCTCGTCTCGGCCATCGCGTCCGTCCTGCACGTCATCATCTGTTACAGCCCGCTGGTCAAATATGTGGTCCGTATCCCGCTTCCCACGTTCTTCCGCGGCGTTTTCGAACCGTGGCTCATCGCCTTTACGACGTGCTCCAGCGCGGCGGCCCTTCCCACCAACTTGCAATCCGTACGCCGCCTCGGGGCCTCCAAGGGCGTTGCCAGCTTCTCCATCCCGCTCGGCAATACCATCAATATGGACGGCACCGCCATTTATATGGGCGTCGCGGCTGTTTTCGCCGCCGAAGTGTATGGCATCCCGCTGACCTTGAGCGACCAGCTTACCGTCATGCTCATGGGGCTTCTCGCCTCGATCGGCACAGCCGGCGTCCCCGGGGCTGGCCTTATCATGGTCAGCCTCGTCTTCACACAGATCAGCATCCCGCTGGAAGCGTTGGCCCTGATCGCTGGCATCGACCGTGTGCTCGATATGATCCGCACCTCCATCAACGTCCTCGGCGATGCCACGGGTGCCCTGCTCGTTTCCAAGCTTGAAGGGGATCTGAATACGGAGCCTTTCGCGGAGAATGAGGATGTCAGTGAGCTGAACACCGGCACGGAAACCTTCGAATAGTTCACCGCAACATCTTTGGTATTGAGGCGTCTTCCCAAAAAGGAAGACGCCTCTTCCTTTGATCAGGCTCAGTTGCGGTAGAAACCAACACTATTGATACGGCCCTATGCCATATGCGGACTTTTGCCGATCTGGTGGAGGCTACACCGCTCGACCGGAATACGCTTACGTGATATGTATGAAAAAAACGGGGAGGAGCATGGCCTGTTTCTTCCTGTTTTCCCCGTCCGGTTTTGTCCATTGTGGTCAAGGCCATTCCCCAACGGACGGGTTTTCCGACACTGAACCGTGAGGGGTACTCATGGGTAAAGAAAATAAAGAAGCGTTGCAGGTTACGAAAGAAATCATCGTCAAATTCATCGAAACCCAGCGTATTTCTCCGAGCAACTTTGCGGAACATTTCCCCGCCATCTACAAGATTGTTCTCGATACGCTGGAAGACAACGCGACACAGGATGACACCAGTGAACGCTGAAAACTCTCAAGAACTACTTGAAGAAAAAACCGGAACGGCGACCGACGCACACGCGGCAAAAGTTTCGGGGCTCTTCGCCCGTATCGTCAAATGGTATGATCCGCTAAACAGGCTCTTAAGCCTGGGTTTGGACCAAGGCTGGCGAAAATGCCTTGCCGATGCCGTACTTCCCGGGCAGGCGGAAGGAAAGCGGGTTCTCGATCTTGCTGCGGGTACGTTGGATGTTACATTAGCGGTGCGCAAGCGCCACCCCGCCGCACAGGTGCTGGCAATGGACTTTTGCCCTCCCATGCTGGTGCACGGGCAAAAGAAGCTTTCGGGAGAAGACAAAGACTTCGTTCTTTCCGTCGGGGCCGACGCACGAGCCCTGCCTCTCCCCGACGCGTGTATGGACGGCCTCACCATGGCTTTCGGCATCCGCAACATTGCCCCCCGCTCAGCCTCCTTCGCGGAGATGGCGCGAGTCCTCAAGCCCAGAGGCCGGGCCTGTATCCTGGAATTTGGGACGGGAAAGACGCGTATCTGGCTCGGCATCTACAATTTCTATCTGAAAAGGATATTGCCTGTCGTCGGCAGACTTTCCGGAGATCCCGGTGCCTATGCCTACCTCGCCAGGAGCATCATCGAATTCCCCTCGGCGGATGCCTTGAGCGATGAAATGCGCGCGGCGGGTTTCAAACGGATTTACCATATTCCGTTGTGTTCGGGCATTGTCTGCCTGCATGTGGCGGAGAAAGGATAGAGGCATTGCTGCGGCAGGAAACACAGGAATCATGCAGACTGGTTTGCTGAAACAAGGAGAGGACTGTGAAAACATTTTTCTTTTTTGGCGACTCCATTACTCTGGGGGTCAACGATACCCTTGCCGGAGGCTGGATCGGAAGATTCGCCGGATTGGCGTCCCAGCGCGCCGGCCTTCCCGTCCCGCCTTCCACCTTCTACAATCTGGGCGTCCGCAAACATTCGAGCCTTCAAATCCGAGAACGCTGGGCTTCCGAATACCGCTCCCGTGTCAATGACGCCACCGTGCCCTATTTGATTTTCTGTTTCGGCACCGTAGACATGGCGGCTCCCCACGGCAAAGTCGCTGGCCCCATGCAGTGTTTCCCGT
>OAWD01000196.1_pt1 | contig 59565 bp, 54 predicted proteins | sample 1495361 | NCBI WGS metagenome assembly OAWD01 (sample SAMEA2580130, study PRJEB22360) | human gut metagenome | biome: human gut; feature: human-associated habitat; material: faeces | place: Denmark | collected 2008/2010 | reverse complement strand
GCATATACGTATATAAATATGTTATTACTTATGTAACAAAGAAAATATGTATATAACAAATTAATTATAAAAGTAAGCTATTATTTAATTTATTATTTATATATTTGCGCACATACTTAAAAACATACATTATGGGACAAATATTACCAGGAGTAGTTGTAGCCTTCGAGAATCCAAAGGGTGGGGTAGGGAAATCCACGCTGACAGCGTTGTTTGCAGGTTATATTCATTCGCAATCAAACGAAGAGGGTGGCTTATCCATCGCCGTAGTGGATATCGACGACATGCAGAACACTATCGGAAAATTACGTGAGGACGAAACCGAGGAGGGAATCATAAAAAAGGAAGAAGAATACGAGGTTATCAATATCTCTTCCTCTGAGTTCATCAATCAACTGGATTTCCTTCAGGACAACTACGACATTATACTTGTTGATTTTCCGGGCAACCTGAAACAGAACGGTGTGGTTGAAACGCTGCACTTCGTTGACGTGATCATCATACCCTTCGAACCGAACCAGACCGATTTAAGACCTACATTGGCCTTTTACAATAATATCTATGAAGGAATCATTAAAAGCCGCCAAAAAATTGGCAAAAAGACTACCGTGCGTGGTGTTATGAACCGTGTTCTTCCGAATGTGCTGGAATTCAAGGATATTCTGAGGAATAAAAAATCCTTGCCTTTTGAGTTGATGCAAAACTACATCAAGGATTCAAGGGTTGACTATCAACGCAATTTAAGCACGCTGAGTAAAGCGTACCACCATCCCTGTGATGCGTTCTGTGAAGAGGTATTGGAATTAATCTGTAACCATATAGGAGGATAAAGCTATGGCAACCAACAAAGAAAGGACATCATCAGCCGCCATGAGAAAACTCTTGCTGCAAAGCGCCAGCAAAAAAGAGCAGGAAATCCAGCAGATCGGAAGCGTTGCGGAAAATACCGTTCCCCAACCAGCGGTTGAGCAGCCAGTTCATGAAGAAGTGAAAGAATCGGCTCCGGTCACGGAAACCGTCCAAGAACCTCAGTCTGAACAAATGGAAAAAACGGAACCCAAATCCTTCGTGCAGTCTTCTCCAAAAATAGAAGAAAGCAAAGGAAACGGGAAAAAATTCTCGGAATACCTGGAAGAGCGAAAATTAAAAAACACCGAAGTAATCCGGATATCCAGCGAAACCCATAAAAAGCTGAAACAAATTGCTATGGCCACGGGATTAGGAATGCACAACATCGCCAATAACATTCTTGAAGATATATTGACCAGCCATAACAAGGAGATTCAAGCAATACTGAAGAAGTATATGAGCATCTGATTCTACTTTCGGAAAAACATAATATACGCCTGTTCGACTGCATCTGTCGGGCAGGCGTTATTTTTACACACTATTTTAGTGAGGGTCGGCATTGAACCGGGACACTTTTACACAACTACGGAAAAATCCTTTCTCTTATGATCTTAGGCAAGATGTTAAAGAACTTTAATCCATGTTTTTCTCCACTTAGAAATTTTTTCCGAAAGTAAGAATACGTCAATTAAATCATTTCTTTGTTTTATTAGGTTTTTAGGTTTTTAAGAATGTATGGGACACTTTTACACAACTAATCAAGAGTGATTTATACATAATAAACTATCTTATAGCAAGTTGGTTTTTGCTAGTATCTTCTAATAATCGGGACACTTCTGCACAACTAACCAACTAATCGGGACACTTCTGCACAACTAAATCAAGAAACCGGGATACTTTTACACAACTAAATCAAGAAATCGGGACACTTCTGCACAACTAAATCAAGAAATCGGGACACTTCTGCACAACTAAATCGGCTATTCGGGACACTTTTACACAACTGATGGGAGGGGAAACAGCTATATTCGGGACACTTTTACACAACTAAATCAAGAAACAACACTAAAAAAGACTTTGGAATCTTCATTTATAGGGAGTTAGATTCATTATCTTTTGGAAAAAAACGTATCTTTGCGATATTAAACACCAAGTGCTCGCCTATGAAGGATAGTAATACACAAAAAGAGCTGAGCAGAGTTCCCAGGACTCTCAGCGAGTCTTCCAACACGAAAGTATTGGAAGTTCTATTTGATGCAGGTGGTACTGTTATGTCTGACATTATCATTTACGTGGCATCTTCACAAATGAAAGACCTGTTTGGTGACTGCTGGTTTTCTATCAATGATTTTTGTGAGGTCATGGGGTATGAGCGAACCAAGCTGCAACGAAAACTGACCGAGAAGCAGCTTGATTTCCTGTTTAGCAACCAACGCCCGGTATATATAACCGAACAAAACGGGCTAAAGATAGAGCATCCGATAGAGAATACCTTTGAAGCGGCGTTGTACCGTTTAGGAACATCCAACCTCAGTGTAGCGTACGCCATGAACGGCAAGACCCAATATAAGTTCATTCAAATACTAGATCGTTTTGAGATAAAGGATGATTTCAGTACGAAAAAGCGTACCAAGCGAAATTACAATGTTCATCTGAGCAAAGATTTGATGAATACTTTGCTTACAGAATACAATCTGCTGGAATTGAAAGACTACCGTAATCTGCCCAACCGCAAAGGATACCGTAAGTTCTATCTGAACTTGGCAAAAATGATTTACCTGATCAAGTATAAGATAGACCAAGGGCAAGCGCCTTATTTCACCGTTACGGTAGATCAGCTTGCCAAGGAATTTGAGGTAATGGTGAAGGATAACCACGACCGGAAGAAAAAAGTGACAAGCATCTTAAACGGTATCAACAAAAAATTGGAGAGAACCAAATTCCAATACCAGTACATCAAAGGAAAAGGGGAGAGATGGCCTTATACCATCCAGTTCTTCTTTGATAAGGAGACGTTAGAATACTTCGATGAGAAGATAAAGGCGATACTGACCTCTCAATATCATGATGCGCTTAAATCATCCTTTCTGTTAAATAAGAAAGGTATTCCCATTAGCAGGCATTATCAATATAGGGATTTCTTTAAATTTGGAACAGGTGAATACTACCATGAGTTTTCCACATGGCTCTATTCTGAAGAGGACAAAGAGTTGAAAGAAAATATCTATCGTGATACCTATATAAAACTGGTTGGTATACGTCCGGAGGATCTTGCCGTTAACTTGAATCCTTAAAAGTTGGAACGAAAACTATAAAATTGTATCTTTGCAGCGGATTGCTAGCCGATCTGGCTAGTCCATTTTTTACATACATTCGCCTGTCTAACAAAAGAGTGGCATCTATAGTTAAGAAATTAACAACAACAGGTGCGTACCTGTGCCAGAATGAAACTGGTACGGGGCGTACCTTTGTTGTTGGAACGCCACTTCCATGTTAGAGGGTACGCTTCCGTACCCTATTATATAAACATAAAACAAATCTAATGGTTCAAAGAATTGCCTCCCTGATAGACGAGACACTCATGGCCATGAACGCTCATCTTCACGTACAGATGACAAACGAAGAGAAGGCGTATCTTGACGCACATTTCGAACTCATCCACATCAAAAAGGGAGAACACCTTATGAATAAGGGCGATGAAGTATGTTACCTCTATTATCTGGAAACCGGTACTATCCGGTTATCATTTCCGGACAAAGAGAAAAGAGAAATTTCGGCACGATTTATCGAACCGAAAGAGTTTATTAATTTTTCCCTCTCACACGAAGAACAGCTATCTCATTACAATGCGAAAGCATTGGAACACTGCAAAGTATGGAGACTGCCCAAGAGAGATCTCCAACAGCTATACGACTTATCCATCAACTTCAACAAGTTGGCCAGACTGCATTTGGAGAGATCCATTGACCACAAGATAAAGCGGGAAGAAGACTTCCACAAACTGGATGCCGAAGAACGGTATAAAAAACTCATGGAAAAAGAAAGATGGCTGTTCCGTTCAATACCATTAAAGGACATAGCTAGCTATATAGGCATCACGCCACAAGCTCTCAGCAACATCCGAAAACGCGTTTAAACCACTCCTGCAACCGGAACGGACAGTTTTACACAACTAATCCATTCCGGTCTTTTTGTGGAATAATTCCACACCCGCTGTTTTACAGCATGGATAATTTTTAATGCAAATTAAATAAACACAGGAACCACGATAAAAGCGTTTCGCAAAATTTGTCCGTTCGTATATAAGCTATATGTTTGAGGCGAAAACAACGCAGCTAGCATCATGATTTGATGCTGATAGCCATGAAACGTAATAAAAAAGCATTACAATGAAACAAATAAATAAAGAACATAAAGTTAATAACTTAAAGACAAATTCCCATGGAATACCTCAAACTTATCGCCATCAGCGTTACATTGCTGCTATGTACGGCGAGAGCTTTCGCACAACGCCACTATGAAAATATTCCCGCGCTCGAAGTAAACTACGGGACCAACATTTTCGGTGACGCTGGCAACTACTGCGATCTCTCTTTTTCAAAATACATTAACCGGAAAAGTTATTGGAAAGCCGGGCTGGGATATTTTGATAAATCATACGAATACATCCCTGCCACAAATGAAGCCCTCTACCTGTCTGAGACCGGAACAGCCATTGAAAAAGGACATGGTAAAGGCAGGGACCTTTATGTGGACGGAGGCTATTACAGAACGCTGGCAAGCAACCTAGAATCCATCTACTGGAGTGTCGGCATAGGAGGTTTCATCGGTACCGAATATCTGCGTCATCCAGAAAAGGAATACGCCTTTATCGTAGGACCTAAGCTAGAAAGCGAACTGGAAATATTCATACTGCCACGAATGGCCATGCTTGCCCGCATACAACAGCATTGGAATCCACTCTCCATTGATGAATGGAATACGGTCTGGAATATAGGAATAAAGGTACTGCTCTACTAACCGGGAAATCGTATTATCATGTTTTTTATCATTCTGTTAGCCGATACAAATGTATCCGGCCTGATATCCTTATACCGTGAAATAGGTGCCATGCTGATAGGGGTAGGATTTCTTTGTGGCGGTCTTTCCGTACTTAAAAAATTGATTACCAACCATGAGCGAACCAAAGAAGCGATTATAAGCTATATCGTCGCATTGGTCACTTGGCTCGTTATATGGCAACTCATATGAGCATAACCGATTGGATACTAATAGCCATCCTCACCGGTGTTACGGTTCATTTTTACGTTCGGAAAAAGAAGCTGGCCGTTCCTTCCAAAAAGAAGGAAGAATACCCGGTTGAACAGGCTATCCGCAAAGAGAAGCAGGAGAAAGCCTGCCCGATAATCCGCGTAGTCTTCCTGCCAGAGCTGGAAGACGAAGAACTAGCCTCCGAGATCGCGGATATGTATCTGCATGGAAGAGCCTACTATTATACAGGCAAGCCGATACCTGAGCAATCGAACGAAAGCCCTATATCCATCAAATACAAGGACGTGCAGTGGGACAAACTGAAATCAATTCATGTATAATTAAAAATAAGACAAAATGGAAACAATGAAAAAAGTAAATGAAACAGCCAAACGATTCTTCAACCGTTATGGAAAGACAGCTGCCACCCTGCTTATTTTCTTTATGCTATTGGGAACAGCACAAACAGTAGAGGCTCAAAGCGGATTGAAAATCAACAGTCTTTCAGAAGTAACAGACAAAGCCAAAGAGGGTGCGGACACTATATTGGACGTAGCCAAATACATTCTGGCGGCGGTACTTGGCATTGCCTTGGTCTTTGTCATCTATTCACTGGCCACGAACAACCCTCATGCCAAAGAATATCTATTGGGATGGATTATCGCCGTAGTGGTCATCATGGTAGCTCTCTTGATCATCTAACACAGAACACCATGAGAACCATGCGCAAGATCAACAAGCCAATCAAGTTCTTCGGTCTGTCATCGGGGCAGTTCGCCATCTTCATGCTACTGACAGCCCTTACGATCATTGTAAGTATCTTTAAGCAGCTGCATCCGTTGATTATTATCGGAGTCATCTCAGGAATCCTGTTCCTGTCGGGGCAATTGTTCAAGACTCTGAAAAAGGAGCATAAAGCGGGCAACCCGGATTACCTGACCGGTATCCGAATCAAGAACGCCACCCCCCGGCAGATAACCGACAAACGACATATTTTCAAATTCATCTTAAAACAATGACCATGATAGGAATCATCATACTCATATCGTTTCTTACCTGTGCGCTTTGCCTACTTATAGCATTGTTCTATATCCGGCAGACAGAGATAGAAGTAACGGATAAATCCGTAGATTTGGGGGACGTGCTGCCCATCCAAACCATTACGGAAAAAGCTATCATCAATGGCAACGGTGATATTACCGTCGGCTACCGGCTGTTTCTGCCCGAAGTGTTCACCCTTTCGGAAAGCGAGGCTCAATATATCCATGAGCGACTGGAAGCCCTTTTGAGAATGCTTCCGGCAGGTACGGTCATTCACCAACAGAATTTCTATTACACAGACCGATACCTTCATACGGAATATTCAGCCAATGCCCTGATAGCGGAAAACAACCGTCATCTAAACGGCAAGGAGATACTGAACAGCTACACTAACCTATATGTAACGTTTACGAACGGCCAGCGGAACGGCAAGATACGGAAAAACGCATCAAGTACCTCACTGATGAGAAAGCTGCACTATCCGTTCAAGCAACCTTATAAAGAATATCAGCAACGGCTGACAGAAATGGAAGCCTTTCTGATGAACTTTGAGAACGGCTTGTCGTCCATCCAGCAGTTTGAGATACGCAAGATGGATGATACGGAACTGAACAACGCCATCTACGACTACGTCAACCTCTCTTACGAGACACCGGAAAACGATGCCACGCAGAAGAGCGTCAACCCTATGGCCGTCAGTGAAAGCGGAAGCATGAAAATAGGGCAGCAGCACGTTTCCATCCTTTCGCTGACCAATGAAGGCGAGCATCTTCAGGAACTGGCCGTGCCGCACACCGGCAAGTCGAAGGCATACGGGGGAAACATAGAGATACCGGACAGCATACGGAGCAAATGCTCGATGCTGTACCCCGTAGGACTTGGCCTGCCGTTCAACCACATCGTAAACATCGTGATAGAGATAACCGATCCCGATGCCACCGTAACGGCCATCGGTGCGGAGAAAGACGCGCTGAACTACATCACCAACTTTTATCCGCCCGCAGCGGAGAAGCAACGCGAGCAGGCAGCCTTCTGCGATGAGATTACCCAGTTCGACTACCAGACCGCCTATACCGCCTTCAATGTCGTGCTGAACGATACAGACCGTACCTCGCTCATGCAGAAAACCGCACTGGTACAGCAAGGCTTCAGCTTTATGAACCAAAGTTCGTGTTATGTGGAGAACGCCGAGCTGTGCAACCTGTTCTTCTGCAACATACCCGGCAATGCCAGGGCCAATTACCGGGGCTTCGTCAACACGACCAAGCAGGCCATCTGTTATCTGCAAAAAGAGGGGATGTACCTTTCGGACGAGAAAGGACATATCTACCATGACCGTTTCGGTACTCCAGCCAAGATAAACCTCTGGGATTATCCGGCGCTGAACAACAAGAACCGCATCGTTATCGGCCCGTCCGGTTCCGGTAAATCTTTCTGGCTGAACAATTACATCCTGCAAAGCTATGAGCTGGGCCGGGATGTGATGATCATCGACATCGGCGGCTCTTACCGCTCGACGATAGCCTTGAACCGGGGCAAATACTTCGACTCTACCGAGCAGAAGAAATTTGCGTTCAATCCCTTCTTGTGTGACCGTGACAAGAACGGCAAATACCTGTACATCGACACCACGGATGCCGAGTCTGCCGATGACCAGATAAAGACCATCGTCGCCATTATCAGCTACATTTGGAAGGTACGTGAACCCATGCTGCCTGCCGAAAACGCCATTCTCAGGAAATCCGTCATCGGATTTTACGACTATGTGAACAATTCTTCAATAGGAGAGAAGCATGAGCGTATCTTCCCGACGCTGATAACTTACCGGGCTTATCTGAAGGAAGTGTTCAGCAAACGGATGACCGAGTTTGAGAAACAGAAATTCGAGATAGAGGAGCTGTTGCTTTTACTGGAACCCTATACGGACGGAGAGCTGTCATTCCTGCTGAACGCCACCGAGAACGTGGATATCGTGCATGACCGGCTGATAGCCTTCGATATGGAAGATGCCTCTAAGAAAGAGTACTTTCCACTCGTTGCCATCATCACCCTGCAAATGATCGTGGATAAAATCAAGAAACGCCAGGGATTTGCCAAAGAACTGATCATCGACGAAGCGCTCGACTTCCTGCAAGACGAGAAATTCGGAGACTTCATCGCCTACCTGTACCGTACCTTCCGTAAAAAGGAAGGAAGCATCACGCTGGCTGCACAGAACATCCTGTTTTTGAAAAACATGCCGTCCAGTATCAAGGACTCCATCATCATCAACTGCGCGACCAAGATTATCCTCGACCATTCGGAACACCGGCAGAACCTGCCGGAAGTGAAAGCCGTGCTTTCCATCACGGACGAAGAGGCCTATATGATTGAGTCGTTGCAACGCACGGAACGCTGGAGAGAGTTTTTCATCAAGATGTCGAACGATGCCTTCATCTTCCGCAATGAGGTGTCCGACTTCGCCGCCGTAGCCTTCGATTCGCGCCAAGCGACGGTAGTACGGCTGAAGCAGTTGTTCAACGAAAGCGGCTCGACCTATACGGCCATCAACCGCTATCTGGAGGAAAGGAGGAAAAAGTATGGATGACGCCACCCAAGGGCTGACCTCCCTTCTAAGCTGGTCAACCGACTTCAACGGCAGCGCATACAATCTTGCCGGAAGCATTGCCGCCGCACTTTTGGGCGTTGCGCTCATTTTCGTGGTATGGGCACTCGCCACGAAAAAGGAAAATGCCAAAAGCTATCTGATAGCCTGGCTGGTATGTGTCATATTCACCCTATTATTCATCATCAACAAATAACCGTCATGAAAAGAATCATTCTCATACTCGGACTTGCCGTCTCGATGGGGCTGACGGGAACCGGCAGCGTTCATGCCCAGTTTGTCGTGCATGATCCCGGACACACCCTGCTGAACTCAACGGAATGGATCGCCAATGTCAAGAAATGGGTCGCACAAATCAATGAAATGATAGACGCTCAGGAACTGAGGCTTGGCCTGCAAAAAATCGACCAGCTGAAGGAACTCAAGTCACTAAAAGAACTGGCCGATTTACTTGACGATGTAGCCTGCCTGAGCAGCGACTACAGTTTTTACCTGAATGTAGGTTCAAATTACCACTGTTTGAAATTTCTTAATTTTCAGCGTGTAACCGTCAACCTGAGCCTGAGTACCGATTTGCTGTTCAAGGTAGCCACCGTGACCAGTTATTTCTCGATGAACTCGGAAGGACGCATGTCATTCATCGAGCAAGTGAAGGAATCGGTAGAGAAGGCAGCTGAAGAAATGCGAGAGTTTAACGAATCCGTGCGTTCCACGGTCATTTACAAATCCATGAAAGGGCATAACCGGAAGACCTACTATCAGGGACGGCTTGCCGCTTTCACACGACACACCAATTAAAGCGTTATGAATCAAGACAATTTTCTCTGGGGACTCCAGATCACGGACGGCCTGACCATGGAACTCGTTTCGCAAATGACGGTCATCGCCTTCGGTGTTGGTGTCATCTGCTTTATCTGCAACCTGGCATACAACTATCTCTATCACGGAGCCAGCCAGCTGTTAAGCCCGAATGAGGACAAATTTCCCGACATGATGGAAATCGCCCGTTGCCTGGTACTGTTCTTCTGCCTGAGCATGTACACCCCCATCGCCCAAACCATCGTAGGCACGATGGAAGTAATCAACGAAGCCACCTCGCTGACCTCCGAGCGTGCGCAGGAATTTGCCCAGTTCATGGCACAATCAGCCACCGAACAAGGAGAGATGATTGCCGAATACGACAAACACAGCCTCCAGTCGGAGGTAGCATCCGGAGAAGACAACACCGGCGCCATGCAGCACGAACTGGATAAAAAGATGGAAGAGGACGAAATGACCGGTGTACGCTCCAGCGTGGAGAAGATTGTGCAGCTGCTCAATCCCGCCAACCTCGCCACCCTTGTACTTCATGGCATTTCCGCCCTATTGGTAGGAATCATACAAGTAGTCATCTTGGGTATCGGCGTGGTCATTGTCAAGCTACTGGTCATTCTCGGCCCGTTTGTCTTTGCCGTAAGCATGCTGCCGGTCTTTCAGAAACAGTTGAGTATCTGGTTCGGTACGCTCTGCTCCGCCTGTATGGTATTCACCGTCATCAATATTCTGAACCAAATCATGTGGCAGACCTTCAAGGCCATCTATACGGAAAGTGCCGACATGGTGGACGCAGCTACGCAGCAGATACAATATTTAGGAATGGATCTCGCCTTAATCGGTGCTTATTGCAGCTGTTTCTGGCTATCCTCCAAAATCGTAGGACACAGCGATGCAGGGAAAATCATTTCGAAAACCGTGTCAATCGTCACCACGGCGGCCACCATCGCCCTGATGGGAGGCGCAGCGGCAGGCGGCAAGCTGACCAACGTAGGCGGTGCCGCCTCTATCGGGGCAAGTTTCATAAACGACAACAATAAAAAATAGAACTATGAATCTGATGAAATTCAAAGGAGCTGATGATGCGGTCAAGCTGACTATCCGGCTTTCAGCCGGGTACTGCATCATCCTGACTATCGCTTTTGCCAGCAGTATCATCTTCCTTATCAACAAAATAGAAAAAGCATACGGCCAGGCTCTCGTCATCGACAGGCAGGGAGAAGTCTATGAGGCAAGCAGCCTGTCTGCCAGCGATATGCGGCAATACGAATACATGAACCATGTAAAGACCTTCGTAACCCACTGGTATGCCTTTGACGAGAGCAGCTACGAGAAGAACATTTCGCTTGCGCTCAACCTCATAGGTAACAAGGGGAAGGAGTTGTTGAACGAGTACAACGATGTGAATATGCTGAACTCACTCATACAAAAGAATATCCGTTACGGGGTACGCATCAAGGATGTAGAGATTAACACCCAAACGATACCCGTTTCCGGAAAGATAATCTTCACGCAGACCGGGTACCGGGCACGGGGAAGCATCTCACGTAATATCGAAGCGGAGTTCACCATCTATGATATGCTGTCCCGCAGCGAGGAAAATGCGCACGGAGCCAAGATAGAAGATTGGATTGTCCGCTATTCCGAACCCGTGGAAAGCAACGGCGCCAACACATCGCAGGCAGCTTCTCCGGGCAAGAATGAAAACCAGTCAGAAACCTCTAAACCAACCGACCATGGAACCGAATAAACTTATCAAAGACAAGAACAAGCTGTTGATGGCCATCCCGGTAATCCTGGGCATCCTCTTCCTTTATGTATTCTTCATCCGTGAGGACGGGAACGTGCCGTCAGGGAGTGACAGACAGGCCGCCTCGCAAGCCTTTCTGGAACCACAGTCGGAAATGGCCGACAAGGTGAACGACAAGATGGAAGCCTATAAGCAGGACAAACTGGAAGAGCAGGAGAAGGCACGCATCCTGAAAGAGTCTCAGGTCAAAGGATCTGATTTTTACTTCGAGCTGCAAAACCAGCAGGAACGGTATGACCGTGCCACACTGGAGCGCATCCGCCGTATGCAGAACGATCCGTACAGCGAAGTCATGGCAGAATACGGAGGTGGCCGGAACGGACGCTTCTCTCATCAGCTGGAAAGCCAACTGGACGGACTGGAGGACGAGCAGGCACTCAACGAGATTATCCGGGAAGCCAAGAAGAACTCACGCATCCGCAAGGAACTGGAAGAATCCGACAAATACCGCAAGCGCATGTATGAACGGATTGTCAATTATGACCAAGAGGGAAAAACGGAGAAAGCCGCTGCCAACCCTTCCGGCCATCCATCCGCCGACAGCCTGATGCAAAAAGGCCCGATCTACCGTGCCGAAAACGGCAAGCGGGTACGCCGCCAACCGACCTCCACACCGGGAAACAGCAACCTCTTCAGGGCTTGCATCCACGGCGACCAGACCGTAGTCACGGGCAGTACGGTACGGATGCGGTTGCTTCAGGACGTAACCCTATCCGGCATGAAGATACCGGCCAACACGCTGTTTTACGGTATCGCCACTTTGGGAGCCAACCGCCTCGATGTGGTAGTCAGCAACCTGAAGGTAGGAGACAACCTCAATCCCGTATCGGTGGTTGTCTTCGACAATGATGCCATGGAAGGTTTGAACCTGCCCAATAACCTGAAAGCCAGTGCAGCCAAGCGTATGGAACAAGGTCTTGTACAGAACATTGACATGCCGCTCTCTTCCATCGGCACGATGGCCAGCGAAGTGACCAGCGTAGTCAACGCCACCACCCAGGTAGCCAAGCAAATCTTGAACATGAGCCTCTCACAAGTGAAGGTACATCTCAAGTCCAACTACGAAATGTATATCCAGGAAGAGAGTCAGGAATCGAAGTTGCGCAGGCAAGCCGTGCAAGCGGAGTTACAGAAGCTCTATGAGCAAATGGAACAAGAGAAAACGAACAAGAAAAATCATCCCCTTCAAACATTGATAGACAAATTATGATAGACATTCTCAATTACCTGCTTGCGCTGTCAGCGGTCTTTTTCGGCTATCGGATCTACGTATCACGCCGGAACGGACGAGCCTTTAAAGAAATCCGTCCGCTGACCGTTTCTTTCGGCATTACCCTGCTTCTTCTATGGGGCATTACCGTATTCACCGCCTTTTTTTCAAGAACCGTTTAACATATCGACAACATGAAGAAATATATTTATCTACTGTTTTACTGCCTTGTGTGCAGCCTGCCGCTCTTCGCTCAGGGAAACGGTACTCCCCGGCAACAAGCCATCAGCCAAAAAGACATCTTTATCTCTTTCGACTGTGTGAAACACCTGGTATTCCCTGTGCAAGTATCTGATATCGCCATCGGCGAACAGGAGCTTGTCATGGCCAGCCGGGTAGAAGAGGCGCCCCATATCGTCAGGCTCTCGGCGCAAGCGGAAGGATTCACCGAAGAGACCAACCTGACCGTAGTCTGCATCGACGGAAGCGTTTACACCTATCACATCCGCTACCTTCCCGAAGGCGGCACGGATTCGCACCCGAACATTTACGAGGACAACGGGAAATGGCAGCACCATGACTATCAGGCAGAAGTCAGCGACCTCCATCTGGCCGAGTTCTTCTTTCCGGAGGACATCGCTTACGGAACGCCCGGCAACGAGGTGTCCTTCACTCTGGCCGCCTACAACAACCAGTTGAAAGTATCAACCGCCAAAGATGCCGTGGCATATTCCAACCTGTTTGTGGTGGATAAGGCCATGAACACTTACCACATCACCATCAAACGGGGCAATACCTCCGTATTCACCTACAATTTCGATGACCAGCGCGAATATACCGCCCATGTGGACGTGAACAGCGAAGAGATGGAAAGGCATATCCGGGAGCTGCGTACCAAGAAGCGCAACATCTACAGCCTGGGAGTCATCGAGAACAAGTTTGAGTTGTCAATGGCCAATCTGTATGTGCATGAGGACTTCATGTTTTTCATCTTTGACCTGAAAAACAAATCATACATCGACTACGACATCGAGTTTGTCAAATGTTTCCAGCGCGACCAAAAGAAAAGCAAGAACGCCATCCAACAAGAAACGACCATCGAGCCTATCTATCAGAAAGATTTTGGCACGAAAATCAAAGGCAAGAGCCAGAATCGGCTGATTCTTGGTTTCAACAAATTCACAATCCCCGATGACAAGGTTTTCGAGATTGAAGTCTATGAACGAAACGGAGGAAGGCACATCAAGCTGGCCGTACTGAACGAATACATTCTTTCCGCAGAACCCCTATACCAACCACAGCCATGAAACTGAGAGAAGCATTAGACACCTATATGTTCGACAACGTAGGACAGTTCGGTGGCATCGCCGAATCACTGGGCTACCAGACCGAATACCGGGACGGATATTTCCGATTCCGCAAAGACGGGGAAGAGCTGAGCATGAGCGTAAGTGAGATCCGGGAAAAAGCCGGAGCAAAGTACGATGAAAACCTTCGTGACCAATCAAAAGAACGTGTATCCGACCTTTTTGACAAGGAACGTGCCAATGATCCTAAATATGTCGCCGAGCTGGAGAAGGAGGGCATCAGCATCAAGCGCTGGGAGAACCTAAAGGGGCATGACAAAGACGGCTTCACTGTCATTGACCATCACCTGAAAGTATGCTACACAGGACAATCACTCTACGAATACGCCTACAGGCAAGGAAACATCCTCGACGGCAAAGGTACCAGACTGGAGAAAGGTATCATGTCCGACCTGATGGAAATACACGGCAAACCGGGAAAACTCCGTTTCAATGACGACGGTATCTCTGTTTTTTACCGCAAAGAGACATTGGTCATTCCGGACAAGGTGCTGGGAAAAAAGTTAGGCAAGAAAGAAAAGGAGCGGCTGCTCGCCGGTGACATCGTGTCCCTGAATGTAAACAGAAAAAACATCCTGCTGCAAGTTGACCGGGATCTGAACTCCGTCATCGTGCGTACCAACCACGAGATCAAGACTCCCGACATCATCGGGCAGACCGACGAATACGGGGGCTACAAATTGACCAAAGCCGACAAATACCTGCTCGCCAACGGCCATACATTGGAGAACAAGCTGCTGCACAGTCCGGAAGGCTACTTCATTGCCGATATCCGACTGACGGATGACAAGAAGGGAATCATGATACAGAACATACAGAGTATCACCCCAGGCAAGGCACAAGAGCTGATCAAGGCGATGACCCCCAAATTGAAAGCCCACGATGTCTGTAAGGAAACGCAGGAAAGCCAGGGACATAAAGAACGATGCGACATGGATCTGGAATTTAAGGAAGCGGTTGGCAAACAGGATTTTGAAAAAATAGAAAAGCTTAAGGAGGAGGGATATAAACCCAGTGAGGAGTTCATCAAAGGGATCGGAAAGGAGCATGGACTGGATGAGAGGCAAACCCAAGAGGTAATCCAGCTGTTCGGTACCCGACCGGAAGAACAGGCCGGGCGTGAAAGACAGGCGGAACGCCTGCTGGAAGCCGCACAAACAAGCAACTTCCACGTCATCCAGGAGATACAGGAGGAGGGGTATCAACTTACCCAACAAGATCTCACCCGAATGCGTGAAGCCGGTGTACAAAGCAACACATTGATAGCCGTGCAGAAAATATTCGGTATGGAAGGTCAAAGCAAGACACTCGGAGATGTAAAGCTGGCCAGTACGCCCAAGCCAGACAACAGCAAGGAAATAGCCCGTCCGATAGCCAGCACCATCAACCGGGCATTCAACGATTTATAACTTTAAATTAAGACAACATGGATTACGATGAATTAGTACAGAAAAACATTGCCGGGGAAATCAGCGATCTGGAATTTCTTCTCGCGCAAGAAGAGCTTGCCTTGGAGTACCGTCAGGAAATGGGGACAAGGGATCTGGAGATCAACAATGAATCAGCCCGACAATGGCTGCTTGAGTATGAAGACAGGAACTTATATGAATAATTATGGACACGACAAATGATAAAGCATTGCGGCGTTTTGCCGAACTAATGATTGAAAAGATAGAGCAAGTGGAAGATAATTGGCAAAAACCATGGTTTTGCACAAAAGGCGGGGGAGTTCCGCAAAACATCAATGGAAGGACCTATAACGGGGTAAATTCCTTCATGCTATTCCTGCTTTCGGAAAAAGAGCAGTACAGTTTACCGGTCTATATGACATTTACACAAGCTAAAGACAGTGGTTTGAATATTCTGAAAGGAGAAAAATCATTCCCGGTTATCTACTGGAACTTCTCTATCAAAGACAAGAACGGAAAGAAAATACCTTTTGACGTATATAAGGATTTGGATAAAAACGAACAAAAGGGGTATAAAGCCACCCCGTTCCTGAAGACGTACAATGTATTCAATGTACAACAGACCAACATCCAGGAGGCAAAGCCAGAGAAATGGGAAGCATTAAAGGAGCGGTTCAGAGCCCCGGCCATCAAAGATGAACAAGGAATGCTTACCGTGCCCCTGATCGATGCGATGATACGGGAACAGAAATGGATCTGTCCCATTCATTCTAAAGAAAGCAACAGAGCTTACCACGCAAGGGGAGAAGACAACCATATCGTCATGCCCTTGAAAGGGCAGTTCAAGGACGGGGAAAATTTTTACTCCACCTTACTGCATGAGATGGCTCACTCGACAGGCGAACCTGATTACCTAAACCGGGAGAAAGGCGTGATTTTCGGAGACAAGCGATATGCCAGAGAAGAGCTTGTCGCCGAGCTCACTTCAGCTACCGTAGGGCAAAGCATGGGAATCTCCACCCACATCCGGGAAGAAAACGCCATGTATCTGAAGAACTGGTTGGGAGGCTTGAAAGAAGATCCCAAGTTCATCTACGACATCCTTGCCGATGTAGGGAAAGCCAGTAATATGATTCAGGAACACGCCTCACGGATGGCACAATACCTCACACCGGAAGAACGTTTTACGCTGGCCGTTATAAAAGACAACCGTCCGGCATTGGAACAAATGAGGGATGAAGGTTTTAACCCCTCATCCCTGTTATTGGAAAATGTCGCGGCAAACCATCCCACGGCCAACAGCCTTGAAACGCTACGCGGCACTTTCGGCATTTCTCTGCCTATCATGGAAGCGGAGCCAGCCACGAAAAATAAGAATGAGCCACAGCTCGGATTATAAACTTTAAAAACTATCATTATGTTTACAGGACAAATTATCGGTTATGTCGGCGCGGATGCCCGGCAGAACAAAAACGGAAAAGGATTTAACTTCCATGTATCCTCCAAGTACAAGAACACGAACAACGAGGAACAGACCCTTTGGGTATGCTGTTTCGTGAATTATGAAAGTAAAGTATCTGAGTACCTGAAAAAAGGCACACAGGTCTATGTATGCGGTGACGTATATGCCGACGTGTTTCAAAAAGACGATGGCTGCCATATCCCATCCGTCAGCCTGAACGTATCACGTATCGAATTGCTGGGCAAAGCTGACAAAAAAGGAAACAATGAAGGAGTGACAACCGGACAATCCTAAACCGCGTCAACCATGGAAAGAGAAAAGAAAGACCTGTCATTCATCCTGATTCTGCTATCCACGCTGATAGGGATAGCCGTGTTATTTCAGTGGGTTATCGTTGCGGGATTGTACACTCCGCAGCGCAGCCCGTCTGTATGGGAAAAACTGATGGAAAAGGATATACTGTTCCGGTTCCTCTATGTCATTCTGATTGGCGGCCTTGCTTTCCTCTTTCCGATTGGCAAGGTAAAAGATGAAAGCAGGAAATGGCTTTACACAAGCCTGACACTGGTAACGGCGACCATGTTGGTTGTCGGCTTCAGCCGATTATCCGATTGGTACAACCTTATCGTATTTCCGGCTTTGTTTGTAGCCTATACGCTTCTCGTCATCAAGACATTGCCTTACTTTATCCGGAAACACGTCCAATCAGACGAAAGCATATTCGGAGTAAGCCAGGAGCAATCAGACTTTTATTTCCGTTTTGAGACAGCCTCCGGGCCACTGGTCATCCATAAGCCGCAGCAGAATGTCTATATCGACGGCGGTCCGGGAAGCGGTAAATCGGAGAGCTGGATCAAGGGAATCATCTACCAGTGCGCCGAGCGCAACTATGCCGGATTCGTGTACGACTGGGAGGGTGATCCCACCAAGGACAAGTCACCCATCCTCTCACGCATCGCATACGGAAGCGTCGAGCATTTCCGGGACAAAGGAAAGGAAACGCCCCGTTTCGCCTATATCAACTTTGTGGATATGTCGCGAACGGTCAGGGTGAACGTACTTTCCCCACGATACATGTCAAAGGGAAACGAATCGCTATTCATCCGCAATATCATCATGACACTGATGAAAAACCTGGAAGCAAGCTGGAAGGAAAAGACCGACTTTTGGGCCAACAACGCTATCAACTACGTCTATTCTATCGCCTACAAATGTTTCAAGGAGAGAGAGTCAGGAATCTGTACGCTGCCCCATGTGATAGCCCTTGCCCTTTCAGACAGCAACCTGGTATTCCACTGGCTGTCGGAAGATCCTGAAATCGCATTGAACATGTCTTCAATGCTGACCGCCTGGAAGCTGGGCGCGCAGCAACAGACAGCCGGTGCCGTATCATCCGCACAGACTCCGTTAGTACTTCTGAATAACAAATATATCTTCTGGGTGTTGTCGCCACTTCCCGAAGAAGAGTTTTCATTGGATATTACCAACAAAGAACATCCAACCCTTCTATGTGTAGGGAATGCGCCGACCATCAAGGAAGCCGTTTCCCCTGCCATTTCCTGTATAGGCAGTGTCTTGATGTCACAGATGAACAATCCCGGCAAAGCGACCAGCGTATTCATGGTAGATGAGTTTCCGACCATCCTGCTACAAGGCATAGACACTTTCATAGGTACCGCCCGGAAACACAATGTCGCCACCATTCTCGCCGTGCAGGACTTCAACCAAGCGGTCAGGGATTATGGAGAAAAAAGTGCCAACATACTGAAAGCCTCCTGCGGAACGCAGGCTTACGGCATGACCGGAAACGAGAAGACCGCCAAGGACATCGAGAATTTGCTTGGGGAGAAGAAAGAGGCACAAGAATCTTACTCGCACCAAACCGGTGGCAGTAACAGTGTCACGGAGAGCCTGCAAAAGGAAAAGGTCTTAAAGGCAAGGGACATTGCCGGGCAAGCAGCCGGGCACTTCATCGGCAAGATTGCCGGAGGCAAGCCTCCATTCTTCAACGTGCAGATGGATATGTGCCGTTTTGAAGAGAAGGAGATACCCCGTTTTTCCTTACCGGTCAAACTAGGCAACGGCAAAGAAGAGATGGAACTGGAAATCTTGGAAGAGATTATCCAGCAGAACTACATCAAAATCATTGAGGATGTCAACGCTATCCTTAAAAAGATAGAGGATAAATTAAAAGAAAAGTCAGCAGTTCCGGCAGCCGGGACACATAAGACAGAACAAAAAATCATCCGATAACATTCAACAAAAGAATCCTACCATGAGAAAAATCCATTCATTATTAGTGGCAGCCTGCTTATTGGCGGCTTCATGCAACAGAGAGGAAATCCAACCGGAAACAGACAAAGCCGGTATGTATCACATCACCGTAGCCGTAACCGGCACCTCACCCAAAGGCAGTGTACATATATACAATCTTGACGGCGTGAAATTCAGGAACAAACGCACCGGCACCTCCGCATTTTCCGTAGATGAGACCTTCACCGATAAAGTGGAATACAGTACGGAAAAGCCGGTCAGCCAAATTACCGTGCAAGGCATCCTCTATTCCAAAGAGAACGCAACCATCACCCTGCAAGTAAAGAAAGACGGTGAAAGCGTGTTCAACCAGAGTAAACAGCTAGAGGCCGTTCCCAGTATAGACAACACGGTAGATTTGGTTTACAGTACCGTAAAATAAAATCAAAAAAACATATATTTTCTCTTTCGTATTTAGATGATATTTATTATCTTTATGAAAGATAATCTTTCTCATTTATAATCTAAACTCAGATAAAATGAGATTCAACTAATCCAGTCAATCGTATGAAAGTCGATTTCAATCAGATAAAAACAACCATTTCTCTGCCCGATTTCCTGCTGGAGCTGGGATGGAAAATCGTGGAAGGCTCTTCCAACTCTTGTCCCAAAATGAGCAACGGAACGCATACCATCGTCATCAAGCGGAACTCACAGAACCAATATACCTATTGGGACGTGCATAGCGACAGCGTGCGTGGCCGAAGCATCATGGATCTGATGCAGGAACATCTATTTGAAACAACCGGAAAAATGCCGACCTTGCGCGAGGTGGGAGAGATCCTTCAGAACTACATCAACACCAACCGCATCACGACACCCGAAAAAAGCCGGTATGAAGTCGGTAACACAAGCATGGGAACGGACGAACTGCATTTCTACCTACGCCAACTGCAAACTTACAAAGGAAACTATCTCTCAAAAAGAGGTATCTTGAAAGAAAGCATCGAAAGCCGGTTCTTCAAAGACACTTTCTTTATCCGTGAAGTAAAGAACAAAGGGAGTATTTACCAAAACGTGTGTATCAAGATGTACAATGAAAACGGTGTACAAGCCATTTCACAGCGGAATGAGGCGTTCAAGGGTATTCTCGGTGGCAAGTTCGACTGTCTGGCGACCAGCAACCATGACAAAAGCCGCCCGATAGACATTCTATACATCGGGGAGTCATTTATCGACTGTATCTCCCACTATCAGCTATGCCATTCCGGAAGCGACCTCAATCTCGTATATGTATCTACGGAAGGGACATTCACGGAAGGACAAATGAGGCTATTACGCCTGATTCTTGACAAAAACCAGGTAAAGGAGCTTCGGAGCATCTTTGACAACGACAAGCAAGGACACAAATACACCCTATGGCTGCATCGTTACTTTCATGGCGATACGACTGATGTCGAAAGCCTGAGCAACGATGAACTCCGCAACAAGGTACAGGAACTGAAGAACGTCGAACTTTCGGAAAACAAGGATTGGAACGATGATTTGAAAGTCTCGTGTGGCATCTATACCTCCACGGATGGCGGCCAGTAACCTCATAGATTTGCTCAATCACATAAATACAACAACCAATAAAATCAGGTCAATATGAATATCAAGCACTTATTTTTTTATATGCTGCTCATTGCCTTTTCCTCATGCAGCAAACCCGGCTATGAGAAAGCCATTGCAGAATGGATTCAGACAGATTCTCACGGTACCTGGACGGATTTAAAGTTCGAACTACTGGAAGTGCTGGAAACAGAAGATGTCACCGTATCGGACAGCCTGCGCTATCTGAACAACAAAAGCGCACAATTATCCGCTGTCATACAGAAAGCGGAAAGTCCCCGTGCCCTATTCAAACCGTCCTTTTCCGCCTATATGGAAGCCGAAAAAAGCCTGAAAGCAACGGATGCCATGAAAGCCAACTACCTGCACCGTGACAGTACGGAAGTTATCGGCAAGATATTAAAATGCAGGTATGCCATCATCCAGCCACACTCAGGGGTGCAGCAGAAAAAGACGGCTTCTTTCCTATTGTCCCCCGACATGGAAAAATGTATCGGAAAACTAAAGCCGGCAAGCAAATAATCCGAGCGTAACGATGTGTTGTAGCGACAACGTTTTTTGGGCTCTTTTTGGGGCGTATTCCCAAAAAGAACTCCCACACATTTAAATGTGTGGGCTATTCATTACACTACCATCCTTTCTCTTATCAACGGTATATTATCCCGTACCAAATTCAGAATCCGATCATGATAGGCTGATAATTGGTTAGACTTTCCACGGCACTGGCACACCTCCATCCTGCTAAGTGAAAACTCCACCGTTTCCATGCGCCTTCCATCCACCATTGCCGACATTATCAACGAATCTTCTCTCTTATAATAGGCGTTGCTGAATACACAATGATGCAGCAACTTTCCCTCTTTATAAAAGTCCGAAAGGCTTTCCAATACCCGAACCATAATATTTCCATCCGCAAACGAAAGATTAAAGAAACGTGATTTGGCAGCAATATAGTCTTTTTCATCCTTTTCAGAATATTTTTTCTTACATTTCCCCATCACCCAATCATGCGCTTCTTCTACATTTAACGGACACAAATAATGAGGATTTCTCGCATCTAATTTATTTTCTATCAGCATATCCACATAGTCCAGCCACAAGTCCGCATCATGTATCACATAGTTATGCCTTAAACAGATTTTTATATATGTCCAATACTTATCCATACCGTATTTTCTCTCTAAAAATCTCAAGAACAAATTCATTTGCCCTGCCTTATATAATATCTCCATCCGATTATCAGTTAATAATGTCATAAAGAAGGAACTCGGACAAATATCATAAAAGGCACCCTTAAATCCATTCCTCGTAAGTTCGGGTATCACTTTCATTCTCGGATAGATAACCGCCGGGCAAATATCATAAATACGGTCATGATGCACATTCCGCTTACGCAATTCCAAAGAACTTCCATATATCCATGCATCATAATAAAATATAGACATGCCTCGCAGCAAAGACAGCGTTTCTGTCTTGCCCTCTTTATTCATCCAACACTGTACCGCCTCAATTATAAAGTAATTAGCCGGAGAGCCTTTTTTCAGCCGACAGTCCACCATAACAATACTTCGGTAATTTTTTAGTGAAGTATTGACATAACTGTTATATGATGATTAAATTATCTCAATATTTTACGCGGATTGGTCCGGCAACAGAGTTGAATAAAAGGTCGCCGTTAGCAAGATACTGAATGATGGCGTAGGCACCATTGGCTCGGTTGTTCTTGCCCAATATGCTGCGGTGACGTGTGGCACCACTCTTCCAGTCAAGTCCTGTAACTTCCCAGCCCGAAGCATCGTTCCAGCCACATACAAATACCATCTCTGACTTGATACTTACGGCAGGAATCATACTTACAGAACTTACATCGCTGCGCGTCCACTTACTCTCCCACTTTTTCTCCTTTGTATTCCAACGTACACACTCGGCACCTTGAGGGCCTTTGACAATAGGACCAATAGCGATTACACCAATAATCTTGTCGTTTATTTCCTGATTGGTAACATTAATATTGTTTACAACAAAGGCGTCATAGCCGCCTACTACAACAGACTGCTCAGACTGTATCCACTCTGTTGATGTTCCAAGACCACATGTAACCTCGTGCACTCCGGCTATACGCTTGTCGTATCCTACCACTTGCTGTGCGTCTGAGGGGATTTCGTCACGCCAGAAAGCTACCAGTTTCATACGCTTAGAGCCATCGGTAATAACTACCAGCTTGTCCTTGTCTTGGCCAAAGCCCATAAGTGTAGGCGTTGAACCAGTGCCATGTCCGAGTTTGATACATGGTGCTTGCGGACCACCGTCGTAATAGGCTTGCCATGCACCATCAGCCTGGGAGGTGGAGATTTTGCCGTCCTTGCAGATGAGTTTCTGCATAAGGCCTTTTCCGCCTGGTGTGCGGCTGTTACTTGCTACGTAAACACCGCCATTCTCGTCGATGCAGATAGAGTTGGTGAGAATCTGGTCTGATGGAAGAGGGTATGAATCTTCGATTGTAGTAAGAGCACGATTCAGCACAAGAAGTCCGTTCTGAGCAGCCACAACAAGGTGTCCGTCATAGGTCATAGTAGCGCCTACGAGTGTAAAAGAGCCGAAGGTAAAATTCGTAAGTCTTATCTGATGATCCAACATGATACCATCCTTGGGATTATTAGGATTGGCAAGGCGATAGCGTGCCATTACCTGACCTGCATTGGTGTAAGCATAGTTATCCTTGTCGCACAAGACATAATTACCGTTGGCCATAGACATTTGTGGCGCCGGACCCAATATATCGGTAACCGTCTTGGAAAGTTCGTCGTAAGTAGCATGATCGGCAATTATACGTGTCAGTTGCTCCTGGGTCTTCATTGTAATCCCTGGCAAGCCAGCCTCGGCAACCCTTTCAAGTTTGCCGTCGCTTATGTCAAGATACGACACGCGGTCGCTACTCATACCCCACATATAATTGGGCGAAGTCGAAGCAAGAGTCATCAAATTAACAGGACCGCTCCATGTCATCTGACACTTGGAAAGATCGATATTGAAAGTTCCATCCTTGACAGCAGACGAGAAAGCATCAGTCTGAGCCGAATTGAAGTGCGTAATACTATACTCTTCCTGTGCAAGCCAAGGGTTAGGTTTGGGTTTTGCAACTTGTGCCAAAGGCACTTCGGTAGTGCTGTCGCCATCGCCACCAGCATCAGGAGAAATAGAATCTTCGGAACACGAAGCTAAAGACATAGCCCCTATGACACACACCATTAAATAAAGATAGGTTTTTTGCATAGTGAATTGTTTTTGAGAATTTATGTTTGAATTGTTTGAATTTCCTCATGCAAAGATACAGGAGCATCAACCATCAAAAACCTCAAAGACATCACTTATGTGTCACTCTTATAGAAAGGATACGTCACAGTAAGAAAGGTTACACTTTGCCTTATTATGTAACCTTCGTACAAAAGTTACACCTTACATTCAGTAGCAAACGCACACATAACCAGTATATTACCGTTGACGGCGCCACTCGGCGGGAGTCAAGCCCGTCCTTTCCTTGAACAGACGCTGAAAATACACACGCGACGAGAAACCGCACTCCATAGAAACAACCTCGTTACTATATTCGGGGTGTGCAGCCATGAGTGCCTTTGCCTCCTCCACGCGAATACCCGAAAGCCATGTACGGAAATTCTTACCATATATGGAAGTCAGATACGAAGCAACGTCGGTACGATTAACCATTATGCGACGAGCAAACGAGGATAATGTCAAGTCGCTATCTCTAAAACCGCCCTCGCTTCGCCATTTGCTTACCGCCATATCTATTTCGGCAATACGCTCAGGCCCAATCTCCCTAAAGACTTTAGCAGCGGCTATCTCGTCGTTAGTCTCGGTAACAATCTCAGTTACTCCCTCGGACATACTAAATCCAAGCGCCGTAAAACTAACAATAAACAGCGAAAGCGAAATCAATCCCAAAGGTCCAAAGACAAAGAGCAGCGGCCGCGACAATATATAAAGAGGCGAAATTACAGCAAAAGCACACACCACAAAAAGCCCAAAGCGCATAGTGCGCAGGTAGGCATCTGCAGGATTACCATGTTCACTGTCGAGCCGACGTTGAACATTACCAAGTTCCCTCAGCGGTGCCCATGTATAATACAATAGAGTAAAGAAATGAATAGCATCAGCAACATATAGCATAGGACCAATATGCAGACTGCCATTTGAAATAACACCTGCGACTATGCACAATACCATAAGAGCATATCCAACAACGCCATAGCGCATAAAACTCCAACGTCTATGCCTAGCGCGCAGAATATTAAGCTGCGACCATGACAACAAAATAGCCGAAGGCGAATAAAACAGCAGATTAAACAGAACACCCACATCGTTCCCCTGTTGTCGCCAACCCAACCGCATCTGACACATGTAGTGTACAACAAACAATAGTAATGCCACAACAATCATCCAACGCGACTGCTCAAACTGTCTGTTACGGCAAGTTACATAGTAGCGCGACACAAACACAAAAAATGCAAGCATGGCCATCACAATCATGCAAGTATATTGAAGAGCAATAAGGTCTAAGCAAGTATCCAAGATTGTATGTATATTAAATAATTTAACGTGAGTTCGACGAAATATAAGTGCCTGAAAAATGGTGATTAGCGAAAAATTGTTGTAATCTTAGAGTGTTAAATATCAAAAGTTTACAGACAATAATTGCTATGATTACCGAGGACAAAGTTACTGAGATTTTCTGTATTACGGATGACTTCTGCAAAGTTTTTGATGTTGTTTCTCGGTCAATAGTTCGTTAAAATTTGAGTATATGGCTACGCAGCCTTAGGCTGCCATCCAATGAGTTCTTTGACAATCTTACTAATTAAAGTTCGGTTCGGTTGGCATCGGGACATGTCGAAAATTAATTTCGTATAGTTCGCATTGAACATCAACGACTTAATTTTTGCCATGGAATTGTCCATACCATTGTCTTTCATGAAGACCTTGGCGGCATTCAGTGAGGCGAACGATGCGTTGAACGCAAAGTCCAACTGTCTCTTGTGTCTTGCCTGACAATCCATAAGTCCCGTAAACTGCTTACTGTCGCGATAGCAGAACTCTATCTGGAAACGAGTGCGGTAAGTCTTCAATACTTCCTCACCCGTCATTGAGAGTTTTATCGAAAAGAACAACTTGCACTTTCCGCCGGGCATTCGCCAGATGACAAGTCGCACCCTCCTTTTCAGAGCCTTGGCATAAGCCTCGAGGGTGTACGCCTTTCCGTCCAGTCCGTCAATGTGCAGTTCTTCCATGCATGAGAGGTTGAGGTTTGCCAAGTCAATCTTGTCTCCCTTAACCCTTGGTCGTCCACGCTTCTTTTCCTTCTTGGATCACTCATAAGTGGTTGAGTGGTCGTAAAGTCTTTCAATGTCCCCAATGCGGTTGCTTGATACCTCTAACAAAAGGGACTGTAATGAAACATAGCAAATTATCACTTAGTTCTTGGTTCTATACCATGCACCTTATGACTTCTGTCAAGCAAGTACTTTCGGCCAAAGAGGTACAACACCAATTAGGGCCTCCCAGTATCCACCGATATAGCTAATGATGATGAAACTTCGCAACATTATGGGCAAGCGTGACGCTATCTATGAATTGTCCGGTGGAGTTGAGCCGGACGAGGCATTCTTCCCGATACGGGTTCCGGAAGAAGCTCAAGGTGAGACTATCAGAAGAGGTGCAGGCAGCCAGCGGCAAGCCAAGGTCTTGGTTGTAGTAGAAAGCAAATCTGCTGACGAAGTACTTCTCAGCTACTTGAAAAGCCAAGATAAAGGTGACAAAGCAGGAAAGTTCGCAAGCAAGATGAAAGGCAAATCCACAAAAAAGGTTGTGCATTACATTAAAATGTTTGTATTGGACAATCTAAATGCCAGTACAATAGATACAATCGTAAGGGAACATGTTGCCAAGAACGCTGTTGTCATCACTGATAATTCCTCTTCCCACGTTAATCTCTCTGAGTATTTCTTCAGGCATGAGTCATTTACAGAGGGTATCTGCTTCTAATTGAAAGTGATTATTATGAGAGGACGTTCTAAATGGTATATCGGGGGAGCTTGTTTTTTACTTTCTCTCTTTTTTATATTTCCTGTATTGGCTTATTGGGTGATAAGCAGTTTTGTGTTGCCCCCAACTCGCTTGAAATCCTTGTTGATTACAGAAATGGCCAAATATGTGAAAGGCGAATTCGATTGCCATTCCGTGGAACTTACTTACTGGGAAACTTGGCCTTTGGCCGGAATTGCCATTATAGGGGGAAGCTATTCCGCCCCGGCTGATACGCTTTTCCCGGAGAAACCGAAACTGAAGGTCGAGTTTGATAAGTTGCTGGTTCGCATGAACGCGATGGATTATTGGCAGAAAGGTTTGATAACGCTCAAAGAGCTTTCGCTTGAGTGTCCGGATCTTTATGTGCGGCTTGGTGATAATCAGCCATTTGATCTCCTGTACGAGGACCGGATACCTCAAAAAAGTCCGGTAGGCTCTCTCTTTGAGGATTTACGCATGGAGATCCGGCAATTAGCCTTGGAGGATGGACATTGGGTTGTGGAGAATATCGAACAAAAGACACGTTTAGATTGTATCGGAATGCGATTGGCACTAAGTGGAATGCTCATTTCGGATAATGGGCGCCTCGCCCTCTCTTGTGCATGCGATTCCTCCCGTTTGCAAACGGGTGGTAATTTGTTGCGGAATGATTCCCCGGTCTCGTTGGAATGTCTTTTCCATGCTGATTGGCAGAAGAGGCTTGTCCGGGTGGAATCGGCTAAACTTCTTATTCGGAACCTTCCATTTGAGTTGAGTGGTTCTTTCCGGCAAGAGTCATCCAAACGTTTATGGATGGATGCTTCCTTGAACTTATCCGCCTCCGATTTGGAGGAGCTGCTGACGTACGTTCCAGAGCCCTATGCCTCTAAATTCCAATCCTATACATTGAAAGGAAATACCGCTCTGGCAACAACCTTTAAAGGGTATTTAGATGAGCGCTCGTTTCCGGATGTTCATCTATCAGGCTCATTGACAGATGGCTCTATTGTAAAAAAGAAAGAACCGCACGGGCTGGATTCGGTCGCTTTGGATTTTTCGTTTTCATATCCATCTTTACATCCGGAAGATGCGACCATGGAAATCAAGGACTTGAATGTTTCCGGCTTGAATTGCCTAGTCAAGGGGAAAGCGTTGGTCAAAAATTTGTTTCAGAATCCTTTTTGTGACTTGAGTATACAGAGCGATTTGGATTTTACCCGGTTGGGCGAAGAATTCTTTAGCCCGGATACGATCCAATTGTTCGGTCGCCTTCGATCCGATTTATCTTTGGTGTTTACCGGCAAAGATTTGCAGAAAGGACGGTACGAACGTATTTGGGGGGAGGGCTTGTTGGATATCGATCGGATTCATGTGCGGAGTGATGTGTATGGATTGTCTTTCTTTGCCGAAAACACGTATGGGGAAATTGGTTATCGGCCGAATAAAAGTCGTTTTATCCGGCAAAGAGAGGTTCTTGGGCTTTCCTTGCGGATAGACACGATGAATATGCGGCTGGGGACGACTCAAGTGGCACTCTCGGATCTAGATTTAGCTTCTAACACGGGGCTTCAGCAAGACACAAACGCGATTACTCCGGTTACTACACATTTGAGAGTGGGGCGTTTGCAATCGAATCAATCCGGTCAAGTCGCTTTTCTATCCGGAAAAACCGAATTGCATTTGGGGGTTAAGCCCGCGGAACAGGATAAGGGGAAGATCGCCTTGGCTTTTGCGTTTACTTCCGACTCTTTGGAATACTTGAATCTCCCGAGTCAACAGGCGATGAAAGTTTTGAGAAGCCGTGTTGTTTCTGAACTTTATCCTGACAAGGAAACGAGATGGGCACATTTGGCAAATCTGGATGAGTTGTTCAGTAATTGCGAGGTCAAAGGAATCTTGACTTTTGAGCAGCTACGTTCTTTCTCCCGACAGTTTCCTGTACAGGTGAATATGAAGAATACTCAATTGGGGTTTAAAAACAATCGGTTGATATTGAATAATGCGGAGATACAAGCCGGTAAATCGGATGCGGTGCTGAATGGAGAGATCGTGACTTATCCGCGGGACGGCATGAAAAAGCGGCTGATCGAGGCGGATCTCTCGTTGCGTTCGGATCAACTGGATTGGAATGAGTTGAGGCAAGCCTTGATGCGGGGAAAAGGGCTTGAAGGAGATCGGCGTACGAAACAGGAGGATCCGATCAGCTTGCTGAACGTGGGAGACTTGAATGAGGCGATCCGGAAGATGGAAGAAAATCAAGATTCTTGGACGAATTTGTCGAACCAATTGCTGGATATTCCGGAGAACTGGATGTTATCCCTTTCTTTAAATGCCCATAGAATGATTTTTTCTGATTTTGATATGAACGAGGTGAGCGGGAAGGTCTCCTTAAAGGAACGAAGCGCATATTGTGATTTTTCAGTGCGAACGAATATGGGAAATACTTACTTGCAACTTTTGTATAAGAACCAAAGTACGAAGCGATCCGATGTCTATTTGAATTGGAATTTAAGCCAGATACAAGTGGGTAAACTGCGTAAAGTATTTCCTGCGATGGGGACTTTGTTTCCGATGTTGAATTCCATTGATGGAGTCTTGGATTGTGATTTGGCTGCCTATTGCCCGATCGATTCCACGTTGAACGTAGACCTGAGCGCATTGTCGGCCGTTTGCTCGTTGGACGGTAAGAATATGGTATTGTTTACGAATGAAACCTTTCATCAGATAGCAAGTAAACTTCGTTTTAAAGATCGGGAGCGCAATATGATCGATCATATATCCGCTGATTTCGTGGCGAAAAATCACCAAATTGAGATCCTGCCTTTTCGATTGGATATGGATCGATATAGTTTTATCGTAGGTGGACAACATAGCATGGATATGAGTTTTAATTACCATATTGATGTTTTGAAGTCGCCTATTCCGTTCAATTTCGGACTGGATGTAAATGGCAAGGTCGGTGATTTCAAATATAATCTGGGAAAGACCCGTTATACGATTTTGTTCAATCGCCCTATTCAGCATGAGGAATATCGTATGTCGAAACAGAGAAGACTGGATGAGGAAAAGGTCGAGATCTTAAGAGAATTCCGAAATGTTATCCCTTAATTTTTAGTTATCCTTGACGAAGCACGGCTTTCCCTTGATGAACCTCCTCTTTTCAAATACGATTCCTCATAAAAAACAACTGTATTAAAAAATCAGGTGTTTTCTCTTTCATGTTTGAGTAAACTTTATTATCTTTATGAAAGATAATCTTTCTCATTTATAATCTAAAATCACATAGATGAGAATTCAACGAACATCAGTAAATATTATGAAAGTCGATTTCAACCAGATAAAAACAACCATTTCTCTACCCGATTTCCTGTTGGAACTGGGATGGAAAATCGTGGAAGGCTCTTCCAACGCCTGTCCTAAGATGAGCAACGGAACGCACACCATTGTCATCAAGCGGAACTCACAGAACCAATATACTTATTGGGATGTGCATAGTGACAACGTGCGTGGACGTAGCATCATGGATCTGATGCAAGAGCACTTGCTTGAAGCAACCGGAAAAATGCCGACCTTGCGCGAGGTGGGGGAGATCCTTCAGAACTACATCAACACCAACCGTATCACGACACCCGAAAAAAGCCGGTATGATGTAGGCAACACAAGCCTGAGACCGGACGAGCTTCAATTCTACTTGCGTCAGCTACAACCCTACAAGGGCAACTACCTCCGGAAAAGAGGTATCTCAAAAGAGAGTGTTGAAAGCCCGGTGTTCAATAACACGTTTTTTATTCGTGAGGTAAAAAACCTAGGAAGCGTCTATCGGAATGTATGTGTGAAGATGTACAGTGAAAAAGGCGTGGAAGCCATTTCACAACGGAATGAAGCCTTTAAGGGAGTCATCGGCGGCAAGTTCGACTGTTTGGCAACCAGCAACCACGATAAAAGCCGCCCGATAGACATTCTCTACCTCGGGGAGTCGTTTATAGACTGCATCTCCCACTATCAATTACTCCATTCCGGAAGTAACCTCAATCTTGTATATGTATCTACGGAGGGAACATTCACGGAAGGACAGATGAAGCTGTTACGCTTAATCCTTGACAAGAATCAGGTGAAAGAGCTTCGAAGCATCTTTGACAACGACAAACAAGGGTACAAATACACCTTATGGCTGCATCGTCACTTCTATGGCGACACTACTGACATCGAGAGCCTGAGCGAAAATGAACTCCGCGACAAGGTGCGTGAATTAAAAAACGTCGAACTTTCGGAAAATAAGGATTGGAACGATGATTTGAAAGCCTCATGCACGACCTCTAGTCCCGCGGAGGGCGGTCAATAACTTCATAATACTATTTTTAGTATATACTAAAAAACGTCCGAAATATTATTTAACGTGAGTTCGAAATAAGAATAAATATATTTCACTAATAATTAGGGAGATAGCGATAAAAGTATTAAATTTATAGTGCTGAATTATAACATTTAAACGATTACCACTATGTTTCCAGAGTCTAAAGTTACAGAGATTTATTGTATGGCCGATGATTTTTGCAAGGAATTTACATTGCAACAGGAAAAATATATGATTAAGGATATGAAGACCATGCATCGTAACAAACCCAACCGTATGAGTGATGCAGAGATTATGGTTATTCTAATCCTGTTTCACTCCGGTGGTTTCCGTTGTTTCAAGCATTACTACAAGGAGTATGTCTGTAAACATCTGAAACACCTTTTTCCGCGTCAGGTTTCTTATAACCGTTTTGTAGAACTGGAGAAGGAAGTATTGCTTCCACTGACCATTTTCATCAAGAAAGTCCTGCTGGGAACCTGTACCGGCATCAGTTTCGTCGACTCCACTCCCTTGCGTATATGCCGCAACCAAAGAATCCTAATTCATAAGACATTTAAAGGGCTTGCCGAGCGTGGAAAATGTTCTATGGGATGGTTCTTCGGATTCAAGCCACATCTGATAGTCAATGACAAAGGAGAGATCCTCAATTTCATGTTCACGCCTGGGAACGTGGATGACCGAGAACCGTTGAAACAGGGTAAGTTTTTGGAAAACATCAAAGGAAAACTATGTGCAGACAAAGGATATATAGGTCAGGCTCTGTTTGAGAACCTTTTCCTTAATGGCATACAGCTTGTCACTAAAGTTTAAAATAATATGAGGAACTCACTGATGGGTGTCGCTGACAAGATTTTGCTCAGAAAAAGAACATTGATTGAAACAGTCAATGATGAACTGAAGAACATAGCACAGATAGAACACTCCAGACATCGTTCATTCAATAACTTTATAGCCAACTCTTTGTCGGCTATAGCAGCATACTGCTTTTTTGAAAAGAAGCCCGCCATTAATGTAAACTTTGTCAATGACGGACAACTGGCTATGTTCTAATTTTATTTCGAACTCACGTTAATTATTATGCGTTTATGAAATATATCTTCAAGATGTGTCCTAATCTATTGTATTTTATCTGATGGAGCAGAATAGTTCTTCCACGGAGCAGATGATAATATGTATAGATCAAAATACTTCTGTAGCTTATGCATTGCCTCAATTGCTCCAGGCATAGGTTTCCTATTGGCAAACAAACTCGGAATTTCATCCAATCGTCCGTCATACTCTTTAAGTGTATCTTCATCCTGTAGGTCTATTCTTTCATACTACATACCTATCTCTGCTTGTTAGAGTTTTTATACTTCAATGGCTGAAGGAAACCTTCCATACTACCATATATCAATTGCTTTTCCACGAGATATTTTCCATCTCGTTAATAATCTTCTTGACATATAGATCATTTATTTCATCGTTTACACGTCGTAACCATCCGTCAGGAGCACGTAACCAGCGATGCGGATGATCGCTTGACGGAAGCTGTTAAAAAAGCCGTAGAGAGATTAGGCATCCGTCTGTTAGGCCATGTGAGCGTAGCAGGTGATAACTATTATGGCAATGCGGACGAAGAAAAATTATAGAAGATGTAAAGGGGGACGGGAGAAATCCCGCCTGCCTGGGCTTCGGGGTTCTTTTCAGGCTATCGGATACGACATCGTAAAATTATAGTTCTTTAGGTCGTTAGCTCCTACTAAGCCAACGCCCTCTTGGATAAAGAAACGCTTGAATTGCTTGATATTCGGGTACCCCACCAGGTGGTAATGGTTCATAGATCATCTTATTTTTAAAGGCATTTACTGAATATCCCTGTGTAAGGGTAGATCCAATTTAAGTCAATAGCCCTATCAATAACGGCATGTAGTCTTTCAATTTGATTCGTAATATTTTTAATGCTTGTTGAATCCTGTAATCTACAGTTTTAGAGGATATGTTTAGATGCGAGGCGATCTCTTTATAAGTCATATCTTGGAAGCGATTCATTTCAAAGGCTTGTCTGTAATTTTCGGGTAAATCCATGATGGATTTTTCTATTTTATGAATCAGTTCCTCTTCGATGTAGAAGTTTGGATCGTCGTAGGGGGTATTAGCATGATTATATAATATTGTTAGGATTTTATTTTTCAGTTCATCCCTGTTTTTTTGCCTCAAGCAGTTGTTTCGAACAGCTCGGAACAGATAGGGTATGGGAGAGGATTCTATTTTGATCACTTCTCTATTCTCCCATAACCATATCATGATTTCTTGAACAATTTCTTCACTGTTATTAAAATTTACATATTGGCATGCGTAGGAACAGAGTCTGGGATAATATTTGAGGAAGAGGAGATCAAAGGCCTTCTTGTCACCTTTTTGGATGGAAGTGAAAAGTTGGATGTCTTCATTTAACGTACTTTTTAACTTTTTCATTATAGTATTTCCTAAACTAACGTAAGTTCGATATAAGAATAGATATAATCTATTGTTAAATAGTAATATAGCGATAAAAGTATTAAATTTATAGTACTGAATATAACATTTAAAAGATTACCACTATCTTCTCAAAGTCTAAAATTACAGAGATTTATTGTATGGTCAATGTTTTTTGCGAGGAATTTGCATTACAACAGGAAAAATATATGATTGAAGACAAGAAGAGTGGGCATCGTAACAAACCTAACCATATGAGCGACGCTGAGATTATGGTCATTCTTATCCTGTTTCATTCCGGTGGTTTCCGCTGCTTCAAGCATTATCACAAGGAATATGTCCGTAAATATCTGAAATACCTGTTTTCATACAAGGTGTCTTATAACCGTTTCGTGGAACTGGAGAAGGAAGCACGGATTCCCCTCTGAGCATTTTCATCAAGAAGGTACCGTTGAGAACCTGTACATGTATTAGTCTCGTCGACTCTATCCCCCTTAGGTGTATGTCGTAATCAGAGGATTCTGATTCATGAGAGATTTGAGGGCTTGCGGAGCGTAGAAAATCCCCTATGGGATGGTTCTTCTGATTTAAGTTACATTTGATAACCGATGACAAAGGTGAAATTATTAATTTCATGTTTACACATGGAAATGTAGATGACCTTGAGTCATTGAAAACAAAGTAAGTTTCTGGAGAACATCAAAGGGAAACTATGTGCGGACAAGGAATATATCGATCAGGCTCTGTTCGTGAGTTTCTTTCTTAATGGTAGACAGCTTGTCACTAAAGTTAAAAACAGCGTGAGAAACTTCCTGATAAGTATAGCTGACAAGATTCAGCCCAGAAAAAGAACCTTGGTTGAAACGGTCAATGATGAATTGAAGAACATTGCACGGATTGAAAACTTCAGATATCGTTTTTTCGACAATTTCATTGCCAATTCATTATCAGCTATCGCATCATACTGCTTTTTGAACAAGAAATCTTCCTAAAGCTCATCGATGACGGGCGACTTGTTATTTTCTGATTTTATATCGAACTCACATTATATAACGATTATAAATCGTATAGAAAATATAAATATTTTTTATTCTTTTTGTTTAGGAGATATCTTGGCTTATGTCTCTTATGTATAAAAAGAGTCATGGAAAGTCGTTTTTACCCCAAAATAAATGAATCTGTTCTCTTGCGTTACTTTACAAAACAGTTAACGGATAGAGAGGCTGAGTGTGTGGAAGAGTGGATACAAGCATCGGAGAAAAATAGACAAATTGCTCGTGATGTGCATTATATTCTATTCGCTACAACTACATGGTCTAATTTAAGAAAAACATCATCGGAGAAAGCTTTACGACGGGTCAAAAGGAAAATGCTTCGTAAGCGATCTTGGTTATTTGTTAAAACAAGGTTTCAACAAACCGCAGCTATTCTTTTGATCATTTTATTATCCAGCGTGAGTATCTATCTGTTGAAAAAGGACTCAAGGCAACTAGAGTGGATCGAGGTACGAATGAATTCAGGAATGACAGGTACGATCATGCTGCCAGATGGATCTAAGGTTTGGCTGAACTCAAATACACATATCAAGTATCCCTCTGAATTTGCTCAAGATCGACGGGAGGTAGAGTTGAATGGAGAAGCCTATTTTTCGGTGGAGAGAGACCCGAATCGTAAATTTATAGTTCATTCAGTTGAGGATCAAGTTACGATAGAGGTACTTGGTACGGATTTTAATGTCGATGCGTATAAGGATAATGGATTTGTCTCGGCCACATTGATCTCAGGATCGATCCGGTTGTCATACGTAAATGCGGAGAAGGAGAAGCGTTGTTTATTGATGCGACCAGAAGATAAGGTGATATACGATCGAGTCCAAAAAAATGTAGATATGTGCAAAACGGATGTGGGAAGGGACATTTCTTGGAGAGATGGTACGATCCTCTTGAGAGACACTCCATTAGATGAGGTCTTATGGACATTGAGCAAATGTTTCAATGTTGAATTTGAGGTGAGAGGCGATCATTTACGATCCTGTTCTTTTACTGGGGTATTTAAGAATATGAGATTGGATCGGATTTTAGAGCATTTTAAAATAGCCTCTCATATAAACTATTCCATAGAGCAAGAGGTTGGAGGAAATGGTGAGGTATTGAAAAAGAGAGTGATACTTTATTAATTGTTTAATCTTTAAATTCTAAAAATATGAATGAAACATATTCTTGACTTAGACAGAAACTTGGTTGTATCCAGACCTGGAGAATCATTATCATGACGTTTTAATCTTAAAAAAAATTTAAATCTATGGGAAACATCTATAACAGTTGTAGATTGCCATTAAGGATGAAGTTAGCTGGCATGTTGTTAATGGGATCAATCAGTATGGGGTATGGTATTACTGAGCGTAGGCAGTCTGCCTCTTTATTTATTGAAGTTAATAATGAATCGGTTCAGAATGTATTAAAGGAGATCGAAAGTCAATCCGAGTACAGCTTTTTTTATGATAATCAAAAAATAAACACCAGTAGGAAGGTCTCTATTAGAAGCGATGGCGAAGATGTGTTTTCGATACTTGAAGAGTTGTTTGAGGATACCAACGTTACGTATAAAGTTTTGGACAATAGTATTATATTGTCGGTGACGGATTCGAATCCTGCAAAAGGAATAAAAGAGAAGCTGCAATCATATAGAAAAGTCACAGGTGTCATTACGGATCCGCAAGGGGAACCAATTATTGGAGCTAATGTCGTAGTGAAGGGTACTACGCTAGGTACGATTACCGGACTGGATGGTGATTTTAGCTTGGAGGTACCGGATAGGGCGGTTTTATTGATTTCCTTTATAGGTTATGTACAAAAAGAGGTTACGATAAATAAATCCTCAGTGTATAGAGTTAAACTACAGGAAGATACTCAGAAATTAGACGAGGTAATCGTTACGGCGTTAGGTATCAAGAGAGAGGAAAAGGCATTAGGTTATTCTGTGCAAAAGGTCGGTAGTGAGGAACTTACGGCTGTTAAGGGTACGGATGTGGCTACTAGCTTAACGGGAAAGATAGCGGGTTTGTCTATCAATAATAGCTCCGAGATCTCAGAGGCTCCGGAATTGCAATTAAGGGGTGAGAATCCATTGATAGTAGTGGATGGTGTGGCTTATGGCAATTTTACATTGAGTGATATCAGTGCGGATGATATCGAAAGTATTGATGTCTTGAAGGGAGCTACTGCTTCGGCTTTATATGGCGTACGAGGGCGTGCCGGTGCTGTAATGATTACCACAAAGAGAGGAAAATCAGGAGAACTGACCGTGAATGTGTCAAATAATACTATGTTTCAAGCGGGGTATTTACGTTTGCCAGAGGTGCAATCTAGTTATAGTACAGGAAACTATGGCCGTATGGAGTATAATAGTGGTTATGTCTGGGGTGATTATATGGACGGCCGTGAGGTTGAGCAATATGATCCGGAGACAATGACCATGCGAGTGATGCCCTTGGTTTCCAAAGGACGTGACAATGTGAAGAATTTTATGCGTCCTGGCTTGGTGACCAATACAAATGTAAATGTATCTCAATCTGGAGAGTTGGGCGGTTTTCGTGTATCAGCCACGCAGGTGCATCAGAATGGACAGTATCCCAATTCTTCATTGGATAAGTATATCGTGAATATGAGTGGGAATATTACCTATAAGAAGTTCAAACTGGATGCGGGAATGTCTTATAAGAAGATGAAGTCACCCAATATGCCGGTAGTGGATTATGGTGGAGGTAACATCCTTTATAATATGCTGATTTGGGGAGGTACGGAATATGACATTCGTGATTTCAAAAATTATTGGAAGGTTCCGGATCAGCAGCAAAATTGGGGTTTTTCTGCTTGGTATGATAATCCTTATTTCTTGATGAACGAGCGAATTGATTCGAGAGATAATAATCTGTTCAATGCGAATGCTACCTTGAGTTACGATATCATGAAGAATCTTAAGGTAACTTTACGTTCCGGTTTCGACAATTATGATAACGGCACGGAAAAGCGTCGTTCAGTGGGTGATAGCGGCGAAAAACGTGGTTATTATGAATATCGAAAAAAGGGGGGATCTTCTTTCAATAATGACTTGATTGTGAATGGTGATTTTACATGGAAATATTTTACAGTTGATGCGATTGTGGGATTATCTTCTTTTTGGTACAAGCAGGATGATCTAGGCTCTTGGACGCGTGGAGGTTTGTCAGTTCCCGGTTTTTATTCTTTAAATGCTTCTGTTGAGCGTCCTGGTACTTCTAAGGAGATAAAGGAGAAGGCTTTGTACAGTATATATGGAAAAGTTGGTTTGTCTTGGAAGAGCGCAATTTATGTGGATTTGACGGCTCGTAACGACTGGTCATCCACACTTCCCTCTGATTCTCGCTCCTATTTTTATCCTTCTGTTTCTGGAAGTTTTATACCGACTGCGTTTTATAACCCGCTTGAGGAGGTATTGGATTTTTGGAAGGTTCGTGCATCATGGACTGTCGCTAAAAAAGATCTATCTGAGTATGAGATTAATAGGGTGTTTGACGTGAATACGGATGTATGGAATGGTATGTCTACTGCTGGTTATCCTTCCAAATTACGAGATCCGAATATCAAGCCGGAAACGGAGGCCTCTTATGAGTTTGGTACAGATTTTCGTTTTTTCAACAATCGTTTGGGATTTGATTATACCTTCTTCAGTCGCTTGCGTTATGATCGTTTGATTGAAGCGGATATATCTGAGGCTTCTGGAGCCAAGAAGATTATAACCAATACCGCAGAAGAGTTACGTCAGAGAGGTATGGAGTTTACGCTTACCGGAAAACCGATCGTGACAAAAGAGTTTCAATGGGAAAGCGCTTTGAATGTTGCTTATTGGCATTGGTATTATGATAAGCTAGATCCTGTATACAGTTCGCAAGATCCCCGTATTGGTGTTGGAGAGCGTTATGATAAATATTTTTTCACGGATTGGGAAACTGATCATGCCGGGAATATCGTTCATCAAGCGGGACTTCCGGTGAAGAACAAGTATCAATCTGTTATAGGATATAAGGATCCGAAGTGTATTTTAGGCTGGACAAACCGTTTTTTCTACAAAGGGTTTGATTTGAGTGTCTCGATCGATGGTCGTATCGGAGGTGTGATGTACTCATGGACGGAACAGGCCATGTGGCATTCCGGTGTTCATCCCGATAGCGATAATCGTTGGCGTTATGACGAGGTGGTAAATGGTAAGCAAAATTACATAGGGTCGGGCGTAAAGGTTGTAAGTGGCTCAGCTTCTTATGATCCGTATGGAAAAGTTTTGGAAGATACTCGTGTGTTTGCTCCAAATGATGTTCCTGTGTCTTATCAAAATTACACGATGAATTATAATGAGAATCCTTGGGATCATGATGCTCGTCAAAATATCAAGAATGGCTCGTTCTTGAAACTAAGAGAAGTAGCATTAAATTATACACTTCCCGCAACGATCGCTCAAAAACTCTTGATGAAGAAAGTGAGAGTTGGTGTTATCGGACAGAATCTGTTAATGTGGACGAAAGAATTTAAATTTTCTGATCCGGATCGTGGTAAGGAGAACTTAAATACTCCGACTTCTCGTTATGTTGGTTTTAATATTGATTTAACTTTTTAAGTACAAATAGAATATGAAGAAGATATTTTCTACCTTATTGATATCTTTGGCGTTTTGCTCATGTGGCGATTTTGATGAGATCAATTTGAATCCTGATACGCCAACAACGGTAACTCCGGATTTCTTGGCAACCAATGTCATATTGAAAACGACAGAGAGTATTACAGGCAAGCATTTTTTTGATAATTCTTGGTTGTTAAAAACTTCTTCTTGTACGGAACACATGGAGTGGTACCTTTACAATAAGTTTGAACGTTCCAGTTTTTCTCGGTATGGTTATTTGACAGACTCAAAGAAAATGTTAGAGCTGGCTGTGGGTAGTGAAACATTGTCGGAGGAGGAGAAAAATGCTTATCGTGCGTTGAATTTGTTTATTCGCTCTTATGCTTTTTATGAGACTACGATGGAGATGGGGGATATACCTTGTTCGGAAGCCTTGAAGGGTGAGGGTGATGGTATTTTTTCTCCTAAATATGATACGCAGGAAGAAGTGTTCCTTACTATCTTGAATGATTTGCGTGAGTCTTCCCGATTATTTGCCAGTGCTGCAACCTTTAAGGGAGATCCTGTATATAATGGAGATCCTTTGTTGTGGCGGAAGAATGTGAATAGTTTTACGCTACGAGTCTTGAACATGTTGAGCAAGAAGCAAACGGTAGGTAGTATAAATGTACGTGACTTGTTTGAGCAAGTAGCTAAGGAGCCTTTGATGGAAAATGAGGGAGAATCTTATCAACGTGTTTATGATGCGGGTAAAAGTTCGCAGTGGTATCCGTTTTATTTTGAAAAACAAAATTATTGGTCGTATCCGGTGATGAGCTCTTTCTTAGTGGATATGATGAAAGAGTTGCAAGATCGTCGTTTGTTTTATTACGCAGAACCTGCCCCTCGATTTAAGGATGCTCCTGCCGATTCGTTTGATTCTTATAGTGGCGTAAATCCTGTATTGGAGTATGGCCTGGTGCAAGCGGAGTTCGCAGGGGGATTGCATTCTCATTTCAATGAGCGTTATCATCGTGTGCCCGAAGGAGAACCTGTTAAATTTATCGCTTATTCTGAGATACAATTTGTTTTAGCGGAGGCGGCTTTACGGGGATGGAAAACTCCGGCAACGGCACGGCAACATTATGAGAATGGCGTACGTGCCGCTATGCTGTTTACTTTCGAGCATACGCCGGAAGCTTATCGGCATGGAGTGACGATTGATGAGGCGTACATTAACGAATATTTGAGTGGTAAGGCTAATTTTGATGAGTCTAAGGGCTTGGAGCAGATCATGAACCAAAAATTGATAGGCTTTTTTGCCCAGTTAGGTTTTAATGGATATTATGACTATCGTCGTACGGGATATCCCCGTATTCCGATTGATCCGGCAACTAACATGAATGAGGTAAATACACAATTACCTCTCCGCTGGATGTATCCAAGTAGTGAGTATTCACAGAATCGTGAAAATATAGAAGCCGCTATAGAGCGTCAGTTTGGTGGTATTGACACTCCGAATGAGGTAATGTGGCTGTTAAAGTAGGAAAGGAATGAGATGAGATGAGATCTGTTTTTATATTGTTGGTGGCGGTCGTTATGACCGCCTGCCAATCTTCGAGGAAAGAGCTGAAGGTGCTTCAATTCAATATTTGGCAAGAAGGGACCTCAGTGGAGAATGGCTATTGGGGGATAGTGGACAATATCGTTGAATTGAGTCCGGACTTGATTACTTTTAGTGAGGTCCGTAATTACAATGGCATCTCTTTTATTTCTCGTTTGGTGACGGATTTGGAAAAAAGGGGGATGAGGTATTATGGAAAGGAAAGTGTGAGTACGGGGATTTTGTCAAAATATGAGATTCAGTCGCAAGAAGTGGTTTTTCCCTTGAAAAACGATCGTGGATCAGTGATTAAGGCAATGTTTCAAATTGAAGGTGAAGAGATTGTCCTCTATTCCGCCCACTTGGATTGGATGAATTGTTCATATTACTTACCGAGGGGATATGATGGTTGTACTTGGAAGAAGATGAAACAGCCTGTGGTTGACGTTGATTCCATATTGGCGGATAACAAGGCTTCTTTTCGGGATGATGAGGTGCGGGCGATTGTTGAGGATGCGCGGAAAGAACGAGAACATGGGCGAATTGTTATGATTGGTGGCGATTTTAACGAACCTTCCCACTTGGATTGGCAAGCCGATACGAAAGATATTCGTGAACATCGAGGAATGGTTGTAAATTGGGATTGTTCTAAGATATTGATAGAGGATGGCTATAAAGATACTTTCCGAGAGATTTATCCGAATCCGGTTATTTATCCAGGATTTACATTTCCAACAAATAATATTGAGGTTGATTTAAAGAAGTTGACTTGGGCTCCGGAAGCAGACGATCGGGAGAGGATTGATTTTATTTATTATTATCCGAATAAAGCTGTCGCGCTAAAGGACGTTCGTATCGTTGGAGCAGAAGGGGCTGTCTTATATGGTGAGCGCATAGAGAGAGACAAAGATAGCCAAGATTCTTTTATTGCTCCAGCTGGCACATGGCCTAGCGATCATAAAGCCTTGTTGGCTACGTTTGTATTAAAATAATATTTATCAGAATATCCCTCCTTGAAGGCTATGCGGCAGATCTTCTTCAGGATAGCCAGGTAATGGCGCACTGTCTGGACACCCAGGTCTTTCTCTATCACGACAAACTCCTGAAATTCAAGGATGAACTGCTCGTTGAGCTGGCAGAAAGCAAGGTCGGATACCTTGAACCTACTGCTGACGAAATCAGCGAGACGGTTGCGGGTGTAAAGGAAGTTGGGCAAGGTGCGGTGAGACACGTCAATGCCCACACGTGCCCTGACTTCCTCGATATGCCTGTCAAAGAGTTTGAGCAAGGTCATCTGTGTGTCCTTGCTGCCTTGAAAGGCTTCCTTGACTGCCGTCGCATCAAAATCAATCTTTCGTTCCAAAAGGGAATCGAAAGCGGAATTCACCGCTAACAGCAACTTATCGATTTTCGCGTTGACTTCCACCGCCTCCCTGCTCTTGCCGTTCAGACGGCTTTCGCGGGGATTCCACAGCCCGGGAGTGCAGGAGAGCTTGCAGCTGAACTGCTCCATCGTACGGTTCACGGTGATGCGTCCCATTATCGGGGCCTTGCCCGACTTGTCTAGTCCGCTCTTTTTGAGGTAGAGCAGAACCTTGAATTTTTCTACTTTCATAACGCTCTTTTTTAGGTTGTAAAAATACTCCTTTGAAAAGCGTCCTTTGGCATGCAAAACATTGAGAAACAGTGAATACAAATCCGCTTTGTTCTTATCGGTAAAAATTCGGTTACCTGCCGTCGTTTCCGAAACAGGCGGCTAACAGTCTGGTAACTGAAACGTCGCAATATTTTGTTTTCTTTTGCAGGTCTGTCTGTTCTGCAATTCTCGCAAAATGCTTAATTATAAACGTTTTACGTTTAATTATCGTCATTCTGTTTTTTATTGCATTTCTAAATATTACTTACGTGGCTAATCATCATCTAATTCATTACATCTTGATTTCCGACCTCATAACTAAACAAGATCCGAAAGAATTCCTTTGGTTGAGAAATATCTCATATTTTTCATCTGGCAAATATTAATAAACCCTTACGCTTTTCCAATTAGACAATCTCGCCGGGGAAAAGAGAGAAGAGCAACAACGGGGACTCTGATTCAAACATAGAGTTCCGAAACAACTGACATCATAGCCACAGTTATAATTTAACCGATATACTTTATTGCATGATTCGGATATTTGACCCCAAGGATCATACTGTCTGTCCATAACGGTATTCACTTTGCAATTTTAACGAGGACGATATGAGATCTCAGCTTAACCCGTTTGACATCATCATTGGGGAAGGCTAAGTGTTGGAGGATTTAAAAATGATCCTCTTTTCTATTTTAAGATTACTTTAAATAAAATTTTACAGGATGTAAAATTATCAGATACACTCACTTGCCTGTTTACGCAAAATATTGTATTTCAGAGAATAAGAATCTTATGATGACTAAATATAAAAAAGGAAAATGTAATGTCGCTTTTAACCGGAAAGAAAGTACTTTACTCATTGGATAGGGGAGACGTGAAATCAGCCCCCCTTCGTTCATAGCCGGTTTTGAGATATTTATGTGACAGAAAACACTTGCTTTTATCGCTGGCTAAATGTATATTTGCAGCGTTAAAATCGTTCTTTGATTAATGCAAAAGAAAACTGAATATAGTAATTCGCTCGTTTCTAAATCGTTACCTATAAATAGAATATTATATCATAAATAGCTATTTATCAGCTGGATATAAATTTTATTATGTTTCGCCACGTAAAAGCGGTGTATGAATATCTGTTTTTAACTTCTCATTCCCTTCCCTTATATGGGATACGGAAGTCTACCAGAAGGTGCCGCATAGTCCGGCTTGCTAAGATCGGGAAAACGATCCGTGTGAAAATGCTCGAACATGCGTGTGAGACTATAGCCCTAAAATACTATTATCAACGCATTTCTGATAGTGGAACCACAAAAGAGCCATGTCACGAGAGCCCTGTGGACAGCCGGTTAAATTATCCTTTTTGTTGGTGAGCTGAGATTACACAGCAAAATTGAAGAAGAATCTTTTACTATCACTCTAGGTATCCCATAAATCTTGTATTAATTTAATATATGTTATTTTTTTTTGCACAAAAATATTGAAAATGTAAATATATTTAACGCAAAAAAGATTTTAACACATTTGTGAATTCAATAATTGTTAATCTAAAAAAATTAAGTGATTATGGAACGAAAAAAATGGCTCCTTTCAAATCCCGCCATAGTAACGGTGCTACTATCCGTACTGATGTCTTTTTACATGACCGTGGCTTTTGCTCAATCTGACGTTGTCAAAGGTATTGTGCTAGATGAGCAAGGTGAACCTATCATCGGCGCAAACATTGTGGAGAAAGGTACTACCAATGGGACCGTGACCGACTTGGATGGAAAATTCACCTTGAAGGTCGGGGAACATGCCAAAATTCTCGTTTCGTATATAGGTATGCAAAGTGTTGAGCTCTTTGCGAAACCTCGTATGAATATCTCTTTGAAACGAGATGTGCAAGAGTTGGATGACGTGATCGTGGTCGCTTATGGAACAGCAAAGAAATCGACCTTTACCGGTTCAGCGGCTTCGGTGAACGCCAGTGATCTAGCGGTTCGTCCAATAACTAATGTGGCGTTGGCACTGGAAGGAACGGCACCGGGAATCCAGGTGAAGTCTGGTTACGGGCAACCGGGCGCCGCTCCCGAGATCCGTATCAGAGGCTTCGGTAGTATTAACGCTTCGTCAGCGCCTTTGTATGTGATTGATGGGACGATTTACGATGAGAGCGCTTTTGCGGATATCAACCCGGCGGACATTGAGAGTATCTCCATCTTGAAAGATGCGGCCTCTACCTCATTGTATGGATCTAGCGCTGGTAACGGCGTTGTTTTGGTGACAACGAAAAGAGGAAAAAGCGAGAAGCCGACGGTTTCCTTGAGTATCACGCAGGGTATCTCCGGGCGGAGTATTCCATTATATGACCGCTTGGACGTATGGGAGTATTATCCCGCAATGTGGAAACAAATGCGGAATGAGCAAATCAGTCGAGGGGTTTCAGAGGGTGAGGCAGCCGCTTACGCTTCAAAGAACGTGTATAAAATGGTAGCGGTTAATCCTTTTAAAGGTATTCCAAACGATCAGATCGTGTTGGAGGATGGTAATTTAAATCCTGCCGCAACAGAGTTGTTATGGGCTGATGACTTGGATTGGTGGGACGCCGTCAGTCGAACAGGGTACCGGAGTGATTATAATATCAGTTTCAGCTCTCGGACCGAGAAGACCGACTCGTATATCTCCGTGGGGTATCTGACTGATAATGGTTATATCATGAAGACCGACTTCAAGCGTTTCTCGGCACGTGCGAACGTGAATTTCCAGCCGGTAAAATGGTTCAAGGCGGGAGTGAATATCAGTGGAAATCGTAGTAATTCTAATACCACGTCCCATGGGGGTAGTACGTTCTCTAACCCGTTCTATTTCGTGCATCGTATGGGGCCGGTTTATCCGATTCATGTGCATGACCAAGAGACGGGTGAGTATATATTGGACGGTCAAGGTAATAGGCAATGGGATTACCTGAGCGATCGAGGTAGTGGTGCGTCTCCCGGACGGCACCTGATCGCAGAGAGGTCGATGAACGAGCGTTATTATATCCGTAATGGATTCTCAAGTAGAGGATATGTTGATTTCAATTTGCTTAAAGGCCTCAAGCTCACATTGAACGGATCTTACGATTATATCGATAAGCGGAACCATGAATATCAGAACAAGGAAGTGGGTGATGGCGCTCCCAGCGGTTTCCTAGGGTTTGAAAACAATATACGTACCACTATCTTATTTAATCAATTGATCAATTACACGAAAGACTGGGGTGATCACCACATGGACATGATGCTTGGACATGAGAGTTATTCATTGGAGAAAAATTATGAGGAGATGGATCGCATGGGACAGATTGTCGATGGTATTTATGAGATGGGCAACTTCACGAATACGACAGGTATAGCCTCACAAACGGATAAATATAAGAAAGAGGGTTATTTCGGGCGTGTGAACTATGATTACAAGGATAAATACTACGCGTCAGTTTCTTATCGCAGGGACGGGTCCTCTCGTTTCCACAAGTCCTCTCGTTGGGGGAATTTTTGGTCGGCGGGCTTGTCTTGGCGTATGGACCAAGAGACTTTCATACAAAGTCAAAAGTGGATAAACTCAATGAAAATCAGAGCTTCTTACGGTGAGACTGGAAATGATCAAACAGATTCTTTCTATCCGTATAAGGACCTATATGAATTGGGTTATAACAATGGGAACGAAGCGGGCATTTATTTCAGCTCATTGGGTAATCCGAACTTGAAATGGGAGACACAGATCAGTTACGACGTAGCGTTGGAGTTTGGCTTGTTCAACTTCCTGACAGGCGCGGTGGAATATTTCAATAAGCAATCCAAGAATCTTTTGTTCTCTGTCCCGGTAACGTTACATAGTGGCGCTTCTGAGGTTTGGAAGAATATCGGCAAGGTGGCCAACAATGGCGTGGAGATTTCGCTGGACGCAAAACTAATCAATGGTCATGATTGGAAATGGTCGGTGGGAGCGAACGCGACGTTTTTGAGGAATAAAATCAAGCGCTTGCCGGATGGTGTTACTGAGATTATTGATGGAACGAAGCGCTTGGCCGTAGGCCGCTCTATCTATGATTATTGGATGAGAGAGACCGTGGGGGTAAATCCAGATAACGGTGACTTGATGTTCGTTTTTGACGAGGAGAACGCTAGCTGGGGGAATGATTGTTATGAGTATCAAGGAAAGAAGGTGACGACAAACCGGACAAAAGGTAAATATTACTACGCTGGATCTGCCATCCCGGACGTATATGGAGGCGTGAACACGACATTGAAGTACAAGAACTTCGATTTGAATGCGGTATTCTCATACCAAGTAGGCGGTAAGCTGCGCGACGGTGATTATTACCAAATCATGCAGGTGAATAGCTATGGAACGGCGATGCACCGGGATATTTTAAAGAGTTGGCAAAAACCGGGTGACATCACGGATATTCCCCGCCTAGATGCTTCAACAAGCTCCGATATCAATAATAGCTATGTGGATCGTTGGTTGGTCTCGGCTAGCTATTTCAGCGTGAAGTCTGTTACGTTAGGTTACTCAATGCCGAGGCATTTGATCGAGAAAATAAGCTTGAGCAGTTTGCGTTTTACTCTGAGTGGAGAGAATTTATGGATGTTGGCGGCACGGAAGGGCCTGAATCCCCAAGATGGATTTAACGGAAATGCCGGATATGCATATACACCGGCACGTACGTTCACATTAGGCATTAATGTTTCATTTTAATAACAATTTAAGAGATTCTATAATTATGAAAAAATTATTGTATAATCTATTGGCTGCTTCATTGCTAGCTGTATCTGTCACATCTTGCAACTCGGATTTTATGGAGACTTCTCCTACTGATAAGATCGATAGCGGGCAAGTGATAGAGACTATGGACAATTTGGTCACTTTGTTATCGGGCGCTCATCGGAATCTGTATGGTTATTATGGATATGATAAGCCAGGGGAATCTGGGATGAATATGGAACGTGATATTTTAGCGGAAGATGTGGTGATGCCTAATAGGGGTAATGGCTGGTTCGTGAATGAGTATGCTTGGCTAAGGCATATCGATCCGGACTCGGATTTGTCGGCTTTTGGTTTTTCTTATTATTATGGCATGATCAGTACGGCCAATACGTTGCTTTCTAATGTTGACAATATCCCGGGCGATGAGGGATTACGGAACCAGATCAAGGGCGAGGCGTATGTGTTCCGTGCGTTTGGCCATTTTCAAATGGTACAGCTGTACGGTAAGCGTTACGAGAAAGGAAAGGACAACACCCAGTTGGGTGTGGCTTGTGTTACCGAACCGACCATGGAGCATAAGGCTAGGAACACGGTGGAGGAAGTATATCAATTGGTGAATGAGGATATCGATAAGGGTATTACGTTCTTGAAGGGTTACAAACGAGAAAATATTAACCATTTCCATCAAAGCGTGGCGTATGGTATCAGAGCTCGTGTCGCTTTGACGCAAGGTAATTGGAAGGTAGCGGCGGAGGCCTCAGCCGAAGCTTTGAGGTTGGCCCGTGCCGAGGGGCGTGAATTACAGACTGGCGAATCTTTGTTAGGAGGCTTCAACGACGTGGAACGTAATCCTGAATGGATGTGGGCTTCTATCATGATTACGGAACAAGACCTGTCGTTCTCGCATTTCTTTTCCTATATGTCATGGAATTTCAACTCTACGCCTGTACGTAAATCCACGCGTTGCATCAACGATAAGCTGTACGCGCATATTTCTTCGACCGACATTCGTGCGAGATGGTGGGATCCGACAGGGACAGCCGCGGTACCTCTGCCTTCTTACTCGAAATGGAAATACCAGAATCGTAAGTTTACCTCAAAGTCGGATGGCAGTTCCGTGAACGACTTGGTATATATGCGTATGTCTGAGATGTACTTGATCCAGGCCGAGGCCTTGGCTCGTGACGGGAATGAGGCCGAGTCAAGAAAGGTTTTACATGAGTGGTTAGTGACACGTGATCCGGAATATAAACTTTCCACGAACAGTGGCCAGGCATTGATCGACGAGATCTTGACTCAACGCCGCATAGAACTTTGGGGTGAGGGATTTCGTTTTACCGACTTGAAACGTTTGAATATGGATATGGATCGCCAAGACACGAACCACGACCAGTCGGTATGTACGATTCTACATGTACCGGCAGGCGATAGCCGCTGGGTATGGAAGATTCCGACCCATGAGATTAACTCGAATCCATTGATGGAGCAAAACGATTGAGCATACAATTTTAATTATACCTTAATATTTATACGTTCAAATGAAGAGACTTATTATTTCCTTGTATGTGTTGTGCTGTGGATTTTCTTCTATCGCACAGGAGGTTATGTATCAAAGACCTCCCGCTATAATCGAGAAAATGGCGTTGGCCCCGCTTTCTCCCGTATGTATGATTAGTGATAATAACCAGTGGATCTTGAGGCTAGACCGTCCACGCTATAGGCCAGTGGCAAAATTAGCGCAGCCGGAATTGAAACTGGCCGGTATTCGTATCAACCCGATTACCTTTAGCGGAAGTCGTATGAATGAGTACAATGGCGCTTCTTTGATGAGACTTTCCGGAAGTAAGGAGATACCCATCACGGGCCTGCCTACGGAAGCGGCTATCTTGTCTTCTTCCTTCTCTCCCAACGCGAGGCAGATCGTATTGGCGGTAAACGAGAGCAAGGGGGTCTATTTATATCGAGTGGATCCGGAGACTTGCTCCGCTCGACGTATCAGCGATCGCCGGATGAACGTGACAACCCGTGCGTATATCGAGTGGATTAATGACGATGAATTCATTACCTTACTTGTTCCCTCTTCTATTGGGGAAGTCCCGAAGAAGAGCGAGATCCCTTATGGCCCCGTGGTTCAAGAGAGTACAGGGAAGGCGGCTCCGGCCAGAACATTCCAGGATATGTTGAGGAATCCATATGACGAGTCCTTGTTCTCTTATTATTTCACGGCTCAGATGGCCCGTGTCAGTGGTCAGGTCGTGAAAGAATTGGGGCAACCGGCTATCTACAGCGGTCTGTCTATTTCTCCGGACAAGAAAATGCTATTGGTATCCACGATCCAGAAACCCTTCTCTTACCAGGTTCCGATGTTCAATTTTGCGCAATCGTATGCTGTATGGGACTTGAACGGCAAGGAGTTGGTGAGGTTGGCAAACAACCCGACCGTGATTGTCCCAATGGGTTACGACGCTTGCTCTCCTTATCCCCGGGCATTCGGTTGGAGAGCGGATAAGCCGGCCACCGTATTCTGGATAGAGGCGCAAGATGAGGGTGATAGCCGTAATAAGGGAATGGAGTATAAGGATGTTGCTTATCAATGGAGCTCTCCGTTCAATACACCCAAGAGCGAGGTGGTCCGCACCAAGGAACGCTTGGCTAATATTTACTGGAGAGATGACAATTTCGCCTTATTACGTGAATTCTCCGAGGAACGTAACAATATCAAGATATGGAAATTCAAACCGTCTGTAACCGGAGAATTACAATTGATATTTGATTATTCCATGGATGATGGTTACGGTAACCCCGGTAACCCGGTATTTGAGAAAAATCAATATGGCGAATCTGTAGTTTATAGCGACAAGTCCGGCAATGAGATCTTAATGCAGGCACGAGGAGCCTCCCCTGATGGCGATATGCCTTATATCAGCCGTTATCAGATCAAGGAGAAAAAGAACAGTATCTTATGGCGTTGTGAGGCTCCTTATTATGAGAGTATCGAGAAGGTTATAGATCCTGTAAAACAGACTATTATCACCTCTCGCCAGTCTAAGCTGGAACCAGCCAATCTGTTTTATCGTGACTTGAGGAAAAGGAAATCCAGTCAGTTGACTTATTTCACGAATCCTTATCCGGAGATGAAGGGGGTGACGAAGGAAAAAATTCATTATAAACGTGCGGATGGCCTGGATTTGACTGCGACCGTTTATTTGCCTGCGGGTTATGATAAGGCACGCGATGGTAGGTTACCGGTTTTGATGTGGGCTTATCCACGTGAGTTCCGAAAAAAGACGGATGCCGCTCAAGTGAGAGGTTCTCAGTACACGTTCACGAACATTGGTAATGGCTCACCGGTATTCTGGGTAATGCGTGGATTCTGTGTGATGGAGAATGTGGAGATGCCGATAGTTAGCGTTAGCGAGGATGCCGAACCGAACGATAGTTTCTTGGATCAATTGATAATGAATGCGGAAGCGGCTGTCAACGCAATCGATAGGATGGGGGTAGGTGATCGCAATCGCGTAGCGATCGGTGGACATTCTTATGGTGCTTTTATGACAGCCAACTTAATGACACATACGAAATTGTTCAAGGCCGGCATCGCCCGGAGCGGCGCATACAACAGGACGTTGACCCCGTTCGGATTCCAATCTGAGACACGTACCTATTGGGAGGCGCCAGAGGTTTATTACAGCATGTCTCCATTCTCTTTTGCGAACCAGTTGAACGGTGCTTTATTGTTGATCCATGGTGATATGGACAATAATACGGGTACTTATCCGATGCAAACGGAGCGTTTTTTCCAGGCATTAAAGGGGCATGGCGCGATTGCACGATTTGTTTCTTTACCTTACGAAAGCCACGGTTATACCGCCCGTGAGAATGTGTTGCATTTGTTACAGGAGTGTGATGCGTGGTTAGATAAATATGTGAAGAATGCGTTTTAATAATGGAGAGTAGAATTAAGATTTTTGAGTATATAACTCACTAATTATACGAAAATCACCGTCTATGGCGTTCCTTTCCTTGGGTGGGGGAGTCGATCTACCGTGCCTTGGAAGGGATGCCAAGGGGGGTGATACGTATACGGGAGTATTAGCCTTGTTTCAGCTAAGAGGACAGATTTTATGAAAAATGTTATTATCACAGGAACCTTGTTTTCGCCCGCAACCCGGAGGGAAAAGGTGGAACGTCAGCAAGCGATACGACGGAATTATAATTACTAGCAACAGAATGCGGAACCAAACTTTATGGCTATTGAGGGGAACATGCTTGTCATTCCATTGGGAAAACGATTGTGAAGATATCGTTTAAAAGCTTTTTTAAGCGTTCCCCAAGAATTTTATTGGCCGTTGAAAAGGAGATAAGTGGAGGTTTCACAAACCTATCCTGAATTTCTTGTTATTGGGTATGTTTTTCCGCCACTTTCACAAATAGGGTCACACACCGTTATCTTGTTATGAAGACCTCGGAACGGATATACAACCGTGAGCACGGTATGCTTCCCGTAGCGGTGATAGACAAGGAACTGTCGGAGCGTATGGCGTCAACAATCCGTCACAACCGGGCAAGAGGCGCACACTCGGTGGAACTGATGAGCAACATCGTGTCAGAGTTGGTGCAATCGGGGATGTCTGATGCGTGGATCATGCAACAATGGCACACCCTCGCTTTGTGTTTAGTGCTTAGAAGTTCAGTTTATAGGATTGTTTACCTATCTGGATAACGTAAGAACCTTGCGGCATCGCTTCCGTGTACTCGCCGGCGGACAAGGACAGGGTCTTGTACACACGGCCATCGAAAGTAACGATATAGGCCGTATCGGCTACCGGTGTCTGGATAAACAGGCGACCGTTGACGTCCCATACACGCAATTCATCGGAGCCGATCGTCTCATTCGCTGTCGGATCGTCACCCTTCACGATACCGGTTACGGTTACTACCACGTTACTGCGGATGTTGGCGATCGTGTAGCGACCATTCGCGTCCGGCGTAAGTGTCGTACCGTTGGCTTTCACCACCATCTTGTCGGCGTTATAACCCGCTTTCACTTCCACGGTGAAGGAGAGGCTGCTACCCTCCGAAACGGTAGTGGAACCTGTGGCCGCAATCGTCGCACCCTCTACTACCGGCAATGTCACGGTGTAAGTGACCGGGGTCGGGGTAGGATCCAGATCGGGTGTTGGATCAGGTATGCGGTTTCCGTCCGCCACAATCACTAGCGTGCCGGTGATCTGCTCCAGTGCGAACTTACCGGTAGAGCGATCGTACGTATAATCCGTTCTGGAAGCAAGTGCCGTACCGCCCATCGTCACGAAGATATCAGACGGACGCTCATAACCGGAGCTAGGCTTCAAAGTCAGCTCGATCTTCGTATCCTTGACTTGCGGTTCGAAGGAGACGGGATCGGAGGTGAGGTTGGTGAGGTTTAGCACTACCTCGAAGTAACCCTCTCGAACGCCTTTGGCCATGATAGATATCGGACCGCTCACGTTCGGGATCTCGATCTTGCCGGAAACACTATCATAAGAATACTCGCTGGCACTCAACAGGCGACCATTCATAATGACATTAATTGCGTATGGCCGCTGGTAACCGGAAACGACATTCAGCGTAGCGATGAAGGTCTCGCCTTCCACGATGTTCTCCGGAGCGTCGATTGTCAAGTTCTCCACATCTCCTTTAACGTTATGGACCTTATCCGCTATGACGGTGATCTCGATCGGACCTAATACCTTGGCGATAGAGATCTTGCCGTTCGCATACGAGAAGTCGGCGGCGGTCAGGTCTTTGCCGTTCATCTTCACGTTGACGCTCTTCGGCAGCTCATAGCCGGCAGTGGCTGTCAATTGGATATCCAGCTTAGCGCCATGGTTCACCTTCGTGCCCTCCTTGAAGTCGGAAGCCAGCTTCTCCAGCGTCAGCTTCACCTCGTAAGTCTTCAATACGGCTACGGCCGTTATCACCACCTCGCCGGTCACCTTGACGATGGAAACCTCGCCGGTAGCCTTGTTGTAGATGTAATCCGTAGCGGCGGCGAGGGTCTTATCGCCCACCTTCACCTTGATAGTCTCCGGTAGCTCATAGCCCTCGTCCGGCGTGATCTTGAATGATAGTGCGTTGCCATGCAGCACGTTCTTCGGCAGCTCTTCGGCAGGTGTCGATACATTTGTATAAGCAGTCGTAACGCTATATGACTTTTGCGTGCCCTTGGCGGTGATGGTCAAGGTAGCGGAAAGAGGTGTCTTCAACGTGAAAGGAAGATCGTTCTCCGGCACGTACTCATAGTCTGCCGGGGTAGAAAGAAGCTTATCGCCCATTCTCACCTCGATCTTACCGTCATACTCATATCCTTCGGCGACGGCAAAAGCGACTTCGAATACAGGTTTCGTATTGATGGTAAACGGTCCTACCTCGTTGGGAGTAGCGATAACACCCTCCAGATTGAATACGACTTGTATCTGATGATTGTCGTTCATAATAATATCTGGCACGTGATTCATATTCATCGGCATTTTCCCCGCAATTCTGTGCCTCATCTAATTTCTTTCCTGCTTCCTCTTTGTAAGTGTCGTATCCCTCATAATCCCCATAGCTAAACTCCGTCCCTGCTTGTTGTAACAAATAGCCAGCCTCTTCCTCCAATCCTTGAGCACGAATTTTATACTCGTGCGCTAAACGATGAAACCTCTCGGATCATCGTCATCAGTTTTTGGCTGGTATCGTTCTTTATCTGGCCTTGAAGACGGCACGGGATATTCCACTCCAGAACCACTGGAATCATTTATGTTATAATCAGACGAAAGTTCGCATTCCGATTCATTTTCAGGCTCTATAGCCGAATGGAAATACGAGTTCCAGCCTTTTATGTAAATTTTGTAGGTAATATATAGAATTAATTCCTAATCCTGCCCCTGTCCACCAATTATCGAAGAAAAGCCATGTGATAAAGGCTAAGAAGAAGGCAGGGAAAAGAAGTCTCAAAACTGTAATCCCTACAAGGAATACTAAACAGGCAATAATACCGGCGATCGCCAATCCCGCAAAAAGTCTTATCGCGCCCCATATCCAGTCCCTAAGTATAATTTTCCAATATTTGATAACAAATATACTAAATAAGTCATTTTTATATATTTTTTGGTTCACATGTAATATCTCTCTAAATTTAGACAACAAATATTTTTTTATCTCAATATGATTTTATTATTTTACGATTATTAGTGATGTATGGTTAACCGTTTTTTGTAAAGACTCTTACCATTGGTTCGTTATAATACGTTTGTATTATATCTCTCTTAGTTCTGCAATATGAATATTCCTTTATTAACGCCTAAATTGCATGTATCATGAAAAAATTATTATTTAAATGTTTGGCTTTAGCTGTTGTTTTCATTATGGTAGGTTGCTCGGATGAGTTATCTGTTCTGAGTAATTCAGAACGATCGTCTGTGGGGACTGTAGGACAAGAGGAAATATGTGTAGATCAGTCTAAAGCCTTGGAAGCATTCTCAGATCTGAAAGATTTTTATGGATTGAATACAAGGAGCTTGCAGGATGATAGCAAGTCTGTTTATTTTCCTGATTATTATGGTGGATCTTATCTAGACGGAAATGAACTTGTTGTATATATTAAAAGGGGAACAGAAAATTTACCATTAATATTAACAGAGAACCCCAATATAATATTGAAAGAATCTGATTTCTCTTTTAACTATTTATCTGGTGTTTTGAGCGACATGAATAAAATCTATTTATCTAGTGGGGCAAAACTTAATCCTGTTATTGAAAACATAGAAATGTTCGGTCTATCGGAAACAAATAACAGAATAGAGGTTTATCTTTATGATTGTAGTAACACTGCGATCTCGGATTTTAAGCATTATATGATGGATTCACCCGCGATATGTTTTATCCGGTCCCGATGTCAACAAGAAGACTTTGTGAATTTTATCGAAAGCTTAAAATCTTCAACTTTCAGAGCAAATTTTACCGTTAATCCTGGAAACTCAATAGGGGCATCACCAGATCCTGATTCAAATCTAGTTCCTAGTTCTTTTGGGTATAAGGCAACGTATAACAACAAAGTGGGATTTATAACCGCAGCTCATGTCGTGGCTTTAAATGACTACTTTTCAATTATATACGATACTAATAAATCAAATCCTATAGGAAGATGTCTTTATTCTAGCAGGTCAGGTAGTGTAGATGCAGCTTTTTGTGATCTATCCGAAGGTAACTGTACTATTACAAACAATATCAGTGGTAACACATCGCAAGTTTTATCTGGTAAATGTATAAGCACATATTTTATATCATAATCTTATCTTGTATCTCTTGCCAGTATACGAAAAAAGATGGTGTAATAGGATATACACCCAAAGATACCCTTATAGTTCCCTCGAACGTTGTGGATGAAAAAAATTGCGAATTACAAGTAGACTCCGTTTTTCCCGTGTCACAACGCGGAATTCCGATCAGGATAATAAATCACACGGATAATGTTATTGAGTTGGGAAGAAATGATTATAAGCTGGAGTTTTATAATGAGAGTTCCCAAGCTTGGGAAAACGCGTTACCAGAAAGCCATGCTTATCTAATGATCGCCGATGCAGTTCTTCCACATGACACATTGGAATTAACCATATACGAGTATACAGGAAGGGCAGGGAGATACCGGGTGACTAAAAACGCCACGGTAACATATGGTCTCAGTAGAAAATCCCATGATTATATACTTTCGGGTGAGTTCCGTTTGGGCAAGGAAGATAATGGTGTCATTAATGATATGGCGATAAAAAAGTCTGTTTATGACAGTTTCAGAGATACGTTTGGAGATTATTACAGGACAGAATATGACAGTTTACCAGGTTTCCTTGGTGGAATCTATGAAGCGGATCAATATAACTTTGTCATTTATGTTGTCGGAGATCTTACGGACGGCAAAATGTTACTAAATAGGATGTTAGGGCGTACGGACTTTAACGTTAAACCCGCTCTTTTTTCTTATAGGCATCTAAGGAGGATGAATGATAGCATATTATCTTTTACGATGAGAGAGAAGAATAAAAATATCCGCAAAGAGATCGGATTTTTGTGTATTTGGATGATTGTAACGATTTATCCATCTCTAAATTTAAAGAATATATAGCAAATGATAGTTGCATTATATTTAGGCAATATGAAAATGTTCCTTTTATTGTCACTGATTAGCACGATGTGCTCTTGTGTACATAAGAATACCAACGAGGAAGTCTGGAAAGACTTGCTAGGTAAAGCGACCATCGCTAACGCGAATAAGGATAAATATAAAGACTCATTCCCCATGGATAGCTTGGGTAACATAAGATACCCGGATTATTACGCGGGATCTTATGTTAATTCCGCATATGAACTGGTCATAGGGATTGTAGGGGATACGTCCGTGTATCGAGATGAGATAAGGAAAACGCTCGGCGATGATTTGTTCTTGATTGCCGAGCGTGAGTATTCATATAATCATTTATTGTCTAAATATGACTCACTTGTAATATTTTTGGAACCATTTATCGAGGAAAAGGACACGGGGAGGATAGAGCACTATGAGATAGGGATTAACGATCTCTATATCTCAGAAGAGAAAAATAGAATAGTTGTGGAGTTGATAGAAATCGATCCGGTACACGTACATCGTTTCTTGGGCCAAATCGCAGACATGCCAGAAATTCAATTAAAAAAGGCCGATTTACCCGTGTTGCATTGATAATCCAAGCTATCTATATGAAGTTCCCCTCCGTATTCCCCTGTCAACCACGTTCCGGTATTTCCTTAGGTTGAATATAAGCGCCAGCGCTTAAAGGCGATTTATTGTCTGATCAGGGACTATGTATTCTTCTACGAATGTTCTTCCTGTTATGGAAAAATAGTTCTTCTGCGCAAATACACATATAGGAAACTCAACAGGATAATTTTTCTCATGGATAACTCAAGCCATGATATGTAAAGGCCAGAAAGCCCCCGGCGAGTCACCCCCGCCGGAGGCTTGTTCTTAGAAATATATATTTAGCGTAAGATATATATGTGCTCGTCCGTGAAGTTCTTCATAATGATTATCTATTATGTTTCATCTCCTTATCCTTGCAATTATAGAAACCCTCTATATAGATATTCAAGTCTTTGTCTATCTCAATGACGGCAAAACTATTATTTTCAGGAAGGCTTCCTTCTATCATTCCTTTCATCGTAAAATAATGGATTCCATGCCGGAAACCATAGTTCCCGGCATGATGGTGCCCTTGGATAACGGCCACGACCTTGCCACTTTGCTCAAGTGCCGAAACGATCTCTTCCGCATTGCCGATACAAAGTTCCTTGTCGACCCCGGAGAAAGTATCCAGCAATTCGTGGATAAAGATCACGACAGGCAAATCGTCTTTCTTCAGCTCTTGCCAGAGCCATTCCCTCTGCCCAGCCGGGACAAACGCTTTCGTCCAATCGAAATCACCGGAATCATAATCGGAACCATCCTCGTTGCAATTACCGTCGAGCACGATAAACTTAATCTGGTTCCGTACGAAGGAATAATAAGGTTTTCCTTTCGCGCTCCCGTAATTGGTCGTACGTGCGAGAAATTCTGACTTTGAGATACTATCCATATCATGATTGCCCAGCACATGATAGACAGGGCCATCGAATGTCTGAAACTTTGCTTCTATCTCATCTAAAAATGACAAAGTCTGCCCTCTTTCAGGAATATCCCCCATATCCTTCAAGTCTCCAAGTTCAATCATGAAATCTAATTTCCGCCTATTAAAAACGTCTATCGCTTCCGATAACTTCGTGATGGATTGTTCATAATAGCGAGTTCCGTGTACATTCCGATGAGCAAAATGTATATCCGTTACCAAGCCGAAGCGCAGTCTCTTCTCATTTTCCCGCGCCAACAAGCCCGTTGACACCCCAACTATGAACAACAAACAGACAACTATTTATTTGAGACAGCAGAATGTTTCTGTTTTATTAAAATAAAAAGGAAACAAACTTTTGAAGTAATACTTACGGAAAAAATAGATTTTATAATGTTTCTTTTTTGTACATTTGTAACAACATAATAAAAGCGAAACATATAATGGAGAAGCAAGGAGAAATCATACTATACCAACCGGATGAAGCTGTAAGGTTGGAAGTACGTTTAGAAGATGAAACCGTTTGGCTCACACAAGCGCAGATAGCAGAACTTTTTCAACGTGACAGAACCGTTATAACCAAACATATAAATAACGTTTTTAAGGAAAAGGAATTGGAAGAGAAAAGCAATGTGCATTTTTTGCACATTGCTAATTCCGATAAGCCTGTCAAGTTCTTTAGTCTAGACGTAATAATTTCAGTTGGATACAGAGTTAAAAGCGTAAGAGGTACGCAATTCAGGCAATGGGCAAATAAAATTTTAAAAGAATATTTATTGAAAGGCTATTCTATAAACCAACGGCTCAATGACATGGAATATAGAATGAACAATAAATTCTTCCAAATAGAGAAAACCATTGCTGAACATGATGCAAAGATAGACTTCTTTGTGCGCACCTCATTGCCTCCGGTGGAAGGTATCTTCTTTGACGGTCAGATATTCGATGCGTATAAGTTTGCTACAGATTTAATAAAGTCTGCCAAATGCTCACTTATACTTATCGACAACTATGTAGATGAATCCGTGTTACTCATGTTGAGCAAACGAAACATCGGTGTTTCAGCCACCATTTACACCCAGCGCATCACGCAGCAACTCCAACTCGATCTTGACAGGCATAACAGCCAGTACCCGCCTATCGACATCAGGACGTACCGAGACAGTCACGACCGCTTCTTAATCATTGATAATACGGAAGTATATCATATTGGGGCATCGCTAAAGGATTTGGGCAAGAAAATGTTTGCCTTCTCCAAACTGGAACTTCCTGTCCATACAATAATTGATGTATTATGAAATAAGCTAATCACCCATGCGAGAAACGGAAGAGAATATAAAATTCAAGATGGAAATTGACGTATTGGTTCCCATTCCACGTACTGTCACCCGTGATTTCACCAGTTTGAAGCACCTGCGTCAATGGCAGAAACGGAATGACATTGACGGTTCTCTTTACTGCTTTGCACACCGGGAATACCTGCTCAACGAAAAGGGAGAATGGAAACAATTTACCGTTATCGGCAAACAGGTAGTAACTATCGGAGAATTGGAAAGACTTCTTTTGGCTATGAAGCAAAAGGGGTTCAACCAATACAGCCGTGAGGAATATGAAGAATTAATGTCTTCATGTTTGAAAAAGTGAAGAATTAAAACCTTCATTAAACAACTAAATACAAAACAGGATGAAAATAGGATATGCCCGTGTTTCCACCAAGGAACAACATCTGGATATGCAA
>OAWD01000192.1_pt1 | contig 60514 bp, 62 predicted proteins | sample 1495361 | NCBI WGS metagenome assembly OAWD01 (sample SAMEA2580130, study PRJEB22360) | human gut metagenome | biome: human gut; feature: human-associated habitat; material: faeces | place: Denmark | collected 2008/2010 | reverse complement strand
GCGGGTGGTTTATATTTCGCACGCTTCGCGAGCTCAACAGGGTCACGACCCATAAAAAAAGCATATCCCATGATACTCCTCTGGGATATGCCTTTTATAAGCTTTTATATTCTTTTTCTGGATGTTACTCTAAGCCTTGACATGGCTCTTGCGAGCGCCATCTGATTTGCGTTGTATTCTTCCAGACTCTTTTTCTGCCTGAGCTGCTCTTCCGCCCGCTCTTTTGCCTCCTCGGCACGACGGATATCGATCTCCTCCGGGCGCTCCACAGTCAGCGCAAAAACCTTGATCCGGTTGTTAAATACTTCGATGAATCCTGCGCTCACCGCAACGGTAATCTTTTCTCCGTTCGCGTCTACAAAATCCATTTCTCCTGGTACAATCGCCGCAATCATATCTTCGTGGTGCGGCAATACCTGCATCTGACCGTCTTCCACCGGGAATGTAATGCTTTCGCCTCTCCCGACATAGAACTGTCGATTACTTGCATAAATCTCCAGTCCAAATGTATGCTGCTGGTTCATATGCACACTCCTTTACTCCTCTGAGTCTGCTTCCTTTTTTGACTTCTCTATGACATCGTCAATCGTTCCGACATTAAAGAACGCATTTTCCGGGTACTCGTCCATCTCGCCATTTACAATCATCTTAAATCCACGGATCGTCTCTTTGAGCGGAACGTATTTTCCCGGAATTCCGGTAAAGTTTTCCGCCACGTGGAACGGCTGGGAGAGGAATCTCTGTATCTTTCTCGCCCGGAAAACGGTCTTCTTATCCTCTTCTGATAGCTCTTCCATACCAAGGATCGCAATAATGTCCTGGAGCTCTTTATATTTCTGCAGGATTTCCTGCACTTTTCTGGCTACTTCATAATGCTCTTCTCCGACTACGTCCGCTTCCAGAATACGTGAGCTGGATTCCAGCGGATCCACCGCCGGATAAATCCCCTGCTCTACAATCTTTCTGGAAAGGACAGTCTGCGCGTCCAGATGGGCGAATGTCGTTGCCGGAGCCGGGTCTGTCAGGTCGTCCGCAGGAACGTAAACCGCCTGAACAGAAGTGACGGAACCGTTCTTCGTCGAGGCAATCCGCTCCTGAAGAGCCCCCATCTCATTGGCAAGAGTCGGCTGGTATCCTACCGCCGACGGCATACGCCCGAGCAGAGCGGACACCTCAGAACCTGCCTGCACGAAACGGAAAATATTATCAATAAAGAGAAGTACGTTCTGATGCTCCCTGTCACGGAAGTACTCAGCCATAGTAAGTCCAGTCTCCGCCACACGCATACGAGATCCCGGTGGTTCGTTCATCTGTCCAAACACCAGAGCCGTCTTATTTAATACCCCGGACTCTTTCATCTCGGTCCAAAGGTCATTTCCCTCACGGGAACGCTCACCAACGCCAGTAAAGATCGAATATCCACCGTGTTCAGTAGCGATATTCTGGATTAACTCCTGGATGAGCACGGTCTTTCCGACCCCGGCTCCTCCGAATAATCCGATCTTTCCACCCTTGGCATAAGGAGCAAGCAGGTCGATAACCTTAATTCCTGTCTCCAGGATCTCCACTACCGGGCTCTGCTCTTCAAAAGACGGCGGATCTCTGTGAATCTCCCAATGCTCCTCCCCTTCCAGCGATTCTCCGTTGTCAATCGTATCGCCCAGGACATTAAAGAGGCGTCCGAGTGTCTTATCTCCGACTGGAACCTTGATTCCGGCTCCTGTAGCGGTCACTTCCATGTCACGACTAAGTCCCTCACTTGCGGAAAGCATGATGCAACGAACCGTATCATTTCCAACGTGCTGGGATACCTCCATCACGCATTTTTTCCCGTCATTATCCACGACCAGCGCATCTTTGATACTTGGAAGCTCACCGTTTTCAAACACAACATCTACAACAGGCCCCATGACCTGTATAATCTTACCTTTATTCATCGTTATCACTTCCTTTTTTGTGCCTTCGCGCCGGCGATTACCTCAGTGATCTCCTGCGTAATCGCGGCCTGTCTTGCACGGTTATACTGTATGGACAAATCCCGGAGCATCTCCTTTGCATTGTCCGTCGAAGACTGCATCGCAGTCATTCTGGCATTATTCTCACTGGCATAGGATTCTACCAGACATCCGTATATATTTCCTGTAATGTAGTTCGGTATGACCTGATCCAGAACCTCTTTCGTTGATGGAATCATATGAATGATCTCCTGCTGCACGTCCACCGGAACCTGCGGTATGAAAGCCGCCTTTTTTAACGGGAGAAGCTGCACCCGCTTTGTTTCCATGGTCACGGCATTCTCCATCTCTGTATAGATGATGTCCACCTCGTCCAGATCGCCCTCCAGAAACTTCTCCACAACTTCTCTGGCTATCACCCTCGCTCTGTGCATGGTAGGCTTCTGAACCGTATAATGGAACTGCTCATCCATGTCCACATCCTTCTTCCGGAAATACTGCTGCCCCACAATACCGAGCACATACAGCTTGTGATGGCCTTCCTCCTGAACCATCTCCTCTGTCATCTTGATGACATTGTGGTTGTAGGCTCCGGCCAGTCCCTTATCCGCTGTCACGACAATACAGCCGATCTTTCTGTCCTGTATCTCGATGTGTGGCCTCGTGTCAAAAAAGACATGATCCACATCCGGCATATGACGCAGGATTCGGGAAACCGCATTCTGCATATTGTAAAAGTACGGCTCCGTATCCGCAAGAACCTGCTTGGCACGTTTCATCTTAGAAGAAGAAATCATATACATGGCATTGGTGATCTTCATCGTATCCTGGATACTTTTCATCCGCGCCTGAATTTCTTTTGCATTTGCCATACTAACACCTGCTCTTGTCTCTGAATTCTTCCGCTGCCTTTACAATTTTATCTTCCAGCTCTTCTGTCAGAACCTTCTGTTCGGAAAGCTTGCGAATAATTTCCGGGTACAGATTGCCGATGTATTCCAGAAGCTCTTTCTGGTATTCTTTCAACCCTTTTAACGGAATTCCAATCATCTTCTTATGGGTCGCCGCACAAAGTGTGATCACCTGTTCCGGCATGGAAAGAGGACTGCAAAGTGGCTGTTTTAAAAGCTCCATCAGGCAGGCCCCATATTCGAGTTGGGCTTTGGTGGAATCATCCAGGTCTGAGGAGAACTGGGTGAACACCTGCATCTCACGGTACTGTGCGAGATCGATACGCACACTTCCTGCCGCTTTCTTCATCGCCTTTGTCTGTGCCGCACCACCGACACGGGATACGGAAAGACCGACGTTGACCGCCGGACGCATACCGGAGAAGAACAAATCGCTCTCCAGAAAGATCTGTCCGTCCGTGATGGAAATCACGTTCGTCGGAATGTATGCCGACACGTCTCCCGCCTGGGTCTCAATGATCGGAAGCGCTGTGATCGATCCGCCGCCAGCCTCGTCACTTAAGCGGCTGGAACGCTCCAGAAGTCTGGAGTGAAGATAGAATACATCTCCCGGATACGCCTCACGTCCTGGTGGTCTCTCCAAAAGGAGGGACAGTGCCCGGTACGCTACGGCGTGCTTGGACAGATCGTCATATACGATCAATACATCCTTTCCTTTGTACATGAAATACTCCGCAAGGGCCGTACCCGCATATGGCGCAATATACTGAAGCGGCGCGCAGTCGCTGGCTGTTGCGGCAAACACGGTTGTATAATCCATAGCTCCATATTTTTCAAAAGTAGAAACCAGCTTCGCAATCGTAGACGCCTTCTGTCCGATTGCAACATAAATGCAGATCACATCCTTACCCTTCTGGTTGAGGATCGTGTCTGTGGCGATAGACGTCTTTCCTGTCTGACGGTCTCCGATAATCAGCTCACGCTGTCCGCGCCCGATCGGGAACATGGAATCGATAGAAAGGATTCCCGTCTCAAGCGGTACGGTAACAGATTTTCTGTCTACGATAGACGGAGCCGGATACTCGATCGGCCGGTATTCCTTAGCCTCGATCTCACCCTTGCCGTCGATCGGCGCGCCAAGGGCATTGACAACACGTCCGATATATCTCTCGCCTGCCGGAACACCTGCGCTCTTTCCGGTACGGAACACCCGTGTACCTTCCCCGATCTCACGGTCATCCCCGAACAGAATACATCCGATGCTGTTCTGACGGATATCCTGCACCATACCTTTCAGTCCGTTCTCAAAGGTCACGATCTCACCGTAAGCTGCATGGTCGATGCCGTAGATCGTAGCAATTCCGTCTCCGACGCTGACGACAGTTCCGACTTCCTTGTCCTTGCTGATCTCGTCATAATTCGCGATTTCTTCTTTTAATATGGAGATTATTTCGTCTGAATTGATTGTGCTCAATTAGTTCACCTCCGCTGTTAATGCTGTAAAACACGGGATAATGCCTGGAATCGCCCTCTAAAGCTCCAGTCAAACTCCCGACCGCCCGCCCGGAGAATAAATCCTCCGATCAGGCTTTCGTCTTTTGTTAAGGAAAGCACTGCTTCCTTTACATGAAACTTCTGACACAGGAACTGTCTGATCTTTTCCTGCTGCTCCTTCGTCGGAGCCGTCACATAAAGCAAAGTAGCTTCCAGTGCCTTGCTCTGCTTTCTCTCTATTTCCCGGTATGCCTGAAAAATCTCTTCCAACATATCCGCTTTCTGATTCCTGCACACAACCTTGATAAAATTTCTCATCTCGCCAGGGAAGATCCTCCCAATGATCTGTTCCTTCACCCGAAACGAGATCGTCGGGTTTGTAAGGCTTCTCCCTACTTCCGGGACAGTCTTTAAAATCTCTTCTGTCGTTTTCACAGATTCCGCATCCACATGCAGTTCAAATAAAGCCTGTGCATAATTTTTAGCTGTCTGTGTCATCAGAATCACCTGCTTCTTCTAAAAACCGGTCATAAAGTGCCAAATCTCTTTCGCTGCTTGTTTTCTCACCCATAATTTTAGAAGCGGCCGTTAAAGCAATATCCGCGATCTGGGATTTCATCTCCCGCATCGTCTGCTCTCTCTCCACTTCCATGGTCTTTCTTGCCTTATCCACAATCTGGCCAGCCTGCTCATTTGCATTCTTCACGATTGCCTCCGCCTGAAGTGATGCCTCTTTTCTGGCTCGCTCTACGATTTGCCCGGACTCCTCTTTTGCCGAAGCAACGGCCGCCTCATACTGGTCTTTGAGCCTTCCGGCGGATTCCTTCTGATCCTGGGCATCCTTCAACTGTCCACGGATCAGTTCCTCTCTCTGATCCATGATCTTTTGGATCGGCTTAAATAAGAAATGCTGCAGCAGGAAATACAGAACAAGCAGATTTATGATGGTACCGATGATCGTTACCGGACTTAACGTCAGCATCTGCCTCTACCTGCCTTTCTGTTATCCTAATAAGATGATGATTAACAGACCGATTACGAAACCGTAGATCGCTGTTGCCTCGGCAAGCGCACAACCTAACAGAAGAGTACTTCTGATCTTTCCTTCCGCCTCAGGCTGTCTCGCGATAGACTCAGCCGCCTTTCCTGTTGCAAGACCGATACCAATACCTGCACCGATACCTGTGAACACTGCTACTGCCGCTCCGATTGCAATTAAAGATGTCATCGTTTTGTTTCCTCCTTATACTCTTTGTGTCAATGCCCCGCCTACTCGATGGCCTCACCGATAAACAGGGATGTTAAAAATACAAATACATATGCCTGAATGAATCCGTCAAAAAAGTCAAAATACAGATTAAATGGTATCGGAAGCAAAATCGGACAAATAATTTCGATCAGCTTCATTACCACATAAGATCCCAGTACATTCCCGAACAACCGCATACACAAAGACAGCGGTCGGATTCCAAGCTCCAGTATATTGATGGGAAGCATAATGGGAATAGGCTCGGCAAAGCTTTTCAGCCACCCCTTTGTCCCTTTCTGGTGAATCCCGGAATACTCGATCAGGATAATGCTCATAATCGCCAGTCCGATCGTCACACCGATATCCTTTGTCGGCGGTACAAACCCGAATACCCCCATGATGTTAGAAAGTCCAATAAAGAGGACGATCATCGTCATATAAGGTATGTAGCGTGCTCCACGCTCACCCAGCAGATTATGAAAGAAATTGCGGAAAAACAGGTATCCGGCCTCCAGCGCAAGCTGCTTTTTCCCCGGATTTTCTACTTTCAGGTTCCGCACTAAGATGATAGAAAGTAATACAAGAACCGCCATAACAATCCATGTCACAACGACGGATTCATAGATCGGAAGTCCTTTTCCGACCGGTATTGTGAACACGACTTTACAGTTCAGCTCTTCCATTAACTTCTCTGATAAATTACCCGTTTTGCTCCCTCCTTTTCTTTATTCATATCGTGCTTACTTTACTCCTCAATAATTGAAAAGTCAATATCCGATCCCACAATAATCTGTGACAAAACTTCCCTTTTTTGTATATTTTCACCATTAGGTTTATGAAAGTTTACGACATTTCCAGTCATATCAGCAAATATCCTTTCTGGTATACTTTCCGTAAGCGGCAATTAGGCCGATCACTGCATAGACCATCCCCAGCATAACCAGCTTTATGTCTAATTCCCCTGCCGGGATCACATTGGCCCCGTCCGCATAAGTATATGGAGTAATATAAGTTACAAACTCTGCCTTTTCCGTGATATTTCCAAATACACCCAGGAAATACAGTGCCGCTGCTATACCGATCCCTGCGCTGGTAGCGCCTTTTTTCAGGAAAGCAGAAATACCAAAGCAAATGCAGAGAATTTCAAACTGCATCACAATCTGCGCCCCGTGGAATAAGAAGAAATCATGCCAGTCCGGTTTCTCCCCGATGATGCAGAAAGATACCACTGACAACAGGATCACCATCCCATTAAGCAGGAGCATCTGGCTGATCATCGCCAGAAGCTTTTCTGTTACAACCTGGCTCCGGCTGACCGGATGCGTCAGCAGAAACTCTGCCGTGTGTTCCCACTCTTCTTTCTCCAACATTCCGGTTCCAAGTACCGCGGCATAAAAGATGCCTCCTATCCCCAGCATACACCCGCCGTAAATTCCATAAAATCCCATCAGTTCCGCATAGTTGAGCCGGTCTGCCCCAAAAGCGGCTGTAAAAGTCCCCATGCTTTCAATGGCGGCCTGAATGGACGCTCCTTCTTTGGTCAGTTCCGGATATAACAGCAGACATAGCGCAATCATCCCGCCAATCACACACCCCCACGCCAGAAGTCCCATCCTTCCGCGCTTCATCTCATGCAGATAGATTCCCATCACCTTTTTCCTCCTTCATAGAAATGCAAAAATGTCTCTTCCAGATCCGGCTCGGTAATCGTCAGGTCCTCTACAGCAAGCCCTTGAAGCGCCCGAATCAGTTCCGACATGGTACCATTGTACAGAAAACTCACAGAACCCTCTCCCCGTATCACATCCTTTGCCTGAATCCCCGGCACTTCTTCGATGCCTTGAATCGTAACTCTCTTTGCGGAAGAATGGCAAATGGTCTTCACATCATCCTCCACTATCAGATGCCCGTCCCGGACAATGGCTGCCCGATGACAGTACCGCCGGATTTCACTCAAAATGTGGGAGGATAAGAACACTGCAGCCCCGCCCCCGCTTTTCTCCCGCACAAGACTGAAGAATTCTTTCTGCATTAGTGGATCGAGTCCGCTCGTAGGTTCATCCAAAATATAGAGATCCGCTTCATGCTGAAAGGCACATATGATCCCCACCTTTTTTCGGTTTCCAAGGGACAGCTCCTCTACTTTCTTTTTCATATCCAGCTTCAGCCGCTCACACAAACATCCTGCTTCTTCACGGCAGTCCTTCCCATACAGTCCGGCAGAAAACCGGATAACCTCACTGACTCTCATTCCACTGTAGAATGTTGTCTCCGACGGCATATAACCGATTCTTCTTAAAATGTCCGTTTTATGTTCCCGCACCGAAAGCCCGAATATTTCCACCTTTCCTGCCGTTGGAATCAAAAGCCCCATCATTGCTCGAATCGTCGTACTTTTTCCGGCTCCATTAGGCCCGATAAACCCGAAAATCTCTCCCTTTCTGACACTGAGGGAAAGGTCTTCAATTCCTCTGTGCTTTCCATAATACTTTGTGAGATTCTGAATATTTATAATGTTCTCCATTCTTATTCCCTCCGTAGATATACCTGTTTCCAAAAATCCAGAAGCTTCTGGAACCCGTCTTCCGCCTGTTTCAGATCTATATGACCCGACTGCATGATCGTATTGAGATACCCTTCACACGCCCAGTACATTTCCCTATACATCATATCGAAATCTAAATCCGGAAGAAATCGCTCCTTTTCAACGTTTCCGATGATCGGCATACAGTAATCATCCACCAACTTCTTCATCTTATCCTGGATCGCCATATGGATCTCTTCCTCCGGTTCCTGTACTGCCCGCAAAATAAATCCAGCCAAATGAGGATAGTCCCGGATTATCCTCAGTTTCCTTTTCATTCCTATCTCGAACTTTGCAAAGAAGTCCTGCTGACTGAGAAGCTCCTTTTCATTCAAAATTCGAGTTCCTGTCTCCACTGCTTTCCCCCAAAGAAACAGATAAAATTCCTTTTTATTCTTAAAATAATGGAACAGCAATGCTTTGCTGATTCCAGCCGCCTTTGCCACATCCGAAACCGGCGCTCTCCGGTAACTGGTGTCACTAAACACCTGAAATCCGGCATTTATAATCCGTTGCTGCTTTTCTTCAGGCAGGCAATAAAATTTCTCGTTCATAGTACTGATTCCCTCCGGTTTTTATATGACTCCATCTGAATCTATTTTCTTCCCGTTGACCATTTTTGTAAAGACCTGAATATGACAAATAAAAAACCAGTATAAAAGAGCCGCATTTTTATAAAACTACGGCTCTTTTTCTGATCTCTTTTTGATATTTACAATGTCTTATAATCTCTTCATCAGTTCTTCGCGTTCCTTTTCATATCCAGGTTTGCCCAGGAGCGCAAACATATTTTTCTTGTATGCCTCTACACCCGGCTGGTTGAATGGGTTGACCCCAAGAATATAGCCGCTGACACCACAGGCAAATTCAAAGAAATAGAATAGTTCCCCAAGGTAGAATTCATTCTGTTCCGGAATGTTCACCATCAAATTCGGCACATTCCCATCTGTGTGGGCAAGAACAGTTCCGTTCATGGCACTCTTGTTGACGAAGTCCACCGTCTGTCCTGCCAGGTAGTTCAGTCCATCGAGATCTACCGGCTCTTCGCCGATCATAACTTCCTCTCTGGATTTCTCTACATTGAGGACTGTCTCATACATAATCCTGCTTCCGTCCTGGATGAACTGTCCCATAGAATGAAGGTCTGTTGTTAAATCCACAGACGCCGGGAAAATACCCTTCTGATCTTTTCCTTCGCTTTCACCGTAGAGCTGTTTCCACCACTCGGATACATAGTGAAGGCTTGGCTCATAGTTTGCCAGTACTTCCACTGATTTTCCCTTCGCATGAAGAATATTTCTGACTGCCGCGTATTTCAGTGCGTCATTTTCCTCAAAGGAAAGCTCCAGCGCTGCTTTTCTGGCGGATGCCGCACCTTCCATCAGTTTCGTAATATCCGCTCCACTTGCCGCGATCGGAAGAAGTCCGACTGCTGTCAGAACGGAAAAACGTCCTCCTACATCATCAGGAACAACAAAAGATTCATATCCTTCCTCTGTCGCCAGATTTTTAAGCGCTCCTCTTTCCTTATCTGTGATGGCGTAGATTCTCTTTGCCGCCTCTTCTTTCCCGTACTTCTTCTCCAGCATTTCTTTAAAGATGCGGAATGCGATGGCCGGCTCTGTCGTCGTACCGGACTTGGAAATAATATTTACAGAAAAATCTCTCTCTCCGATCACATCAATCAGGTCGTGAAGATAGGTACTGCTGATACTATTTCCTACAAAGTAGATCTCTGGCGTCTTACGTGCCTCTTTGGAAATCATATTGTAGAAACTGTGTCTTAAGAACTCAATCGCAGCTCTGGCTCCGAGATAGGAACCTCCTATTCCGATTACAAGAAGTACGTCGGAATCTGCCTTGATCTTATCTGCCGCTTTCTGAATTCTCTCAAACTCATCTTTATCATAATCTTCCGGAAGGTCGATCCATCCAAGGAAATCATTTCCTGCTCCTGTGCGTGCCAACAACTTGTCCTTTGCTGCCAGTACGATATCTTTCATGGACTCCATCTCATGTTCCCTGATAAACAGATTTGCCTTTGAATAGTCAAATGTTACCTTTGCCATCACATTACCCATCCTTTCTATCATCATTATAGGTAGTTATTACAGGTATATTTTAGCAAAAGGCCTTTTAATTATCAAGTTAAAAACTCAGCAAGGATCTCACGGATCATCTGTTCATCTCTTCTTCTCTTCTCCCTGTGTTCTTCTTCGTCTTTTCCCTTCTCCTGTTCTTCTTTCATCAAAGTAACAAGTTCTGACTCAATCTTCTCGTGTTCCGGCTCTCTGGAATATGTGTCCTGCTCCCGGTCAAAAGCGAATGCTCCTGCCCTCACTTTAGCGCTTGCCGCCACCGCCGGAGCTGCTTCTTCTTCCATCTCCTGAGACTCTGCCTCCGCTTGGAAGGCTGCAATCGTCTCTTTCTCATTCTCTGTCGGCCCTTCTTCCAAAACCGCCTTTTTCTCCACTAACTGGATTTCTTCTTCCACTTCCGCCGTCTGACTCATTTTTTCATACCTGCGGGCATATGTATTCTCCAAGAACTCAATCATATAGTTTTTGGCTGCTTCTAACTGATAGCCTTCGTCCGTCACCATCCGAAGGGCAAACAAAAGCAGCGATCCTGCCAGACCGGCAGCCGCGTACTGTCCTACAGTTTCCAGCGGTGCCTCCCCCACATATGCGGCGGCTGCCCCTGCGGCTCCAAACACCAGGCAGCACCATGCGGCCGCCTTCTCCATCTGCCTCCAGCTATGAAGCTTTATCCACAGTACTTTGTATTCATACATATACTTATCCACAAACGCCCGGATATTTTGCACCTTATCGCTCACCATACAGGCATGTTCAAATTTTGCCCGGACAAGCTTCATCAAAGGATGCAGGCTTTTCCCCATTTTGCCCGCCTCTTTTACCAGACGCCTCAGTGTCAGGCTGACAGTGATCTTACTGATGACTCCCAGAACACACATCACCCCGACCGCGTAAAATAACACTCCGTGTTTCCATACTGCTTCCAACATAAAAAGAGCCTCCTCCGTTATTTTGTTTGTTTTTAAGTATAACTGATAATAACAGAAAAAGGCTCAATAACCGTTCTACATAATTTTTATAAAGCCCTGCAAAAGCAGGCGTTTTTTGCCGACTCGAAAGTGTTCCTCTCCTAGATCTCCGAAACCAGCGCCTCGATCAGCCGGACACTATGCCGGATTGCCGCCGCTTCGAAAGCCGGATAGTCCACAACAGCACTGTTGTCGGCTTTATCCGAAATGGCACGAATGATGACGCACGAAATTTTGTTGAGATAGGCCGCATGAGCGATGGCCGCACCCTCCATTTCTGTACACTTTGCGTCAAAGACCCGAATAAGCTGCTCTTTCTTCTCCCCGGAAGATACAAACTGATCGCCACTTACGACCCTTCCGATCCAGGTATGGACATCTGGATTGGCTTTCTCGTTGACTTCCTTTGCTAATTTGACCAGACTTTCGTCTGCCGGGAAAGAGAATGTATCCATCTGAGGAATCTGACCGATCGGATCACCAAATATACTGGCGTCCATATCATGTTCCACCGCATCTGTGGAAATCACAATATCACCAATATCAATTTCCGCATCCAGCGAGCCTGCAATCCCCGTGTTGATAATCACATCCACATGAAATTGATCTACAAGGATCTGTGTACAGATCGCCGCATTGACCTTGCCGATGCCACTCCTTACAACAACAACCTCTCTGCCGGAAAGTTTCCCTCTACAAAAAGAAAGGGAGGCAACCTCGGTTGTTTCTTCTATTTCCATATTCTTTTTCAACTGTGCAACTTCATCTTCCATTGCCCCGATAATTCCTATCATGGTTTCGACCTCCTTTTTTGTTACTATTTACAGCACCCCGCCCGCATGCGCACTCGTCGCACTCACAGTGCTCCAGTCCCGCTCCCCACGGAGCTAAGACTGCTTATGTGGGTAGGGTGACTGCTTCACAGTACGGAATCTTGAATCGGCTGTAAATAGTAACCCTTTTTCCCACAGTATAACAAATTTTTTCATTTATACCTAGCATCTTTTTTTCCTGTTTGCTATAATTCTGTCTCGGAAGGGAATCAGAAATGGAGGAATTATCATGAAATACAGACCAACAGGCGTTTGTTCCAAAGAGATCCAGTTTGATCTGGATGATCAAAACCGCATCCACAATGTCCGTTTTCTCGGCGGCTGCAACGGAAATCTCCAGGGTATCGCAAGCCTTGTAGAAGGGATGGAAGTCGAAGACGCCATCCACCGTCTTTCCGGAATTAAATGTGGCGCAAAAGCTACATCCTGCCCGGATCAGTTTGCAAAAGCACTTCAGGCAAGCCAGAATGAATAAAAGCTAAAAAAAGCGATCCGCTTTGAAGCCACAAGGAAAAGGGATAGTCCCGGAACACTATTGCAAGCATTGTTCCAGACCATCCCTTTTTTGCGTTCATCAGCTAAAGTTTATTCACGCTTTGCCATCCAGTCTGCGATCTTCTCAAAGACTCTCTTCCGATCTTTCTCATTTAAAATCTCATGCCGATCCCCGGAATACAGTTGGATCTCCACATCCTTCATTCCAGCTTTTCGGTACTGCTCATAGACTCTCCATACTCCGGCTCCAAAGTCTCCTACCGGGTCTTTGTCTCCCGACACAAAGAGTACCGCAAGATCCTTGGGAATATTCGCGACTCCCTTTTTCGTCAGTGTCTTCATTCCGCGAAACATCTGTCTGTACGCAGTCACAGTAAACAAAAATCCACAGAGCGGGTCTTCCTCGTAATGTACAACATTTTCGGGATTTGCTGACAGCCACTCTCTTCCGGTCTTCCCGGGCTCAAACGACTTATTATAGCCTCCAAACGCCATGTTATCTACAAGACGGCTCCGGTAATGGCCACCCCGCAACTTACCGATCGCACTACAAAGTAATCCTCCTGCCACAAGCAGCGGATACGGCTTATACCCGGTTCCCATCACAATGGCACCAGTAAGCTCTTTCCCATAGTTCTGGATATACTGTCTGAGCAAAAAAGACCCCATACTGTGTCCCAGCATAAAATACGGACAGTCTGGATACCGCTTTTTTGTCGCCAAGAACAACTTACGTATATCCCCAATCACACATTCATTGCCTCGTTTCTCCGGAAAGTATCCATAATCCTCCTCTGATAGAACAGATTGCCCATGCCCCAGGTGATCATGCCCGGTAACATAATATCCCTTCTCAGCAAGCCACCTTGCAAATTCATCATATCGATTCACATATTCTGTCATCCCGTGACAAAGCTGTATCACAGCCCGTATCTCTCTATTTTCCGGTATCCATGCTACTGCATGGATTTTTGTTTTATGGTCACAGGAAAGATAGAATCCCTCTCGTTTCATGCTGCCTCCTACCTTTCTTCCAGCTTGACATATTCTTTATGTCCTGCCAGAGCCTTGTACGCCGGACGGATGATCTTGTCCACGTTCTTCAGCTCTTCCAGACGGTGTGCACTCCAACCGACCACACGCGCCGCCGCAAAGATCGGCGTGTAAAGAGCCGGGGGCAGTCCCAGCATACTGTATACCAGGCCGCTGTAGAAGTCGACATTGGCATTGACTCCTTTGTATATCTTTCTTTTCTCTCCAATAACCTGCGGGCCTAGACGCTCCACAAGCTCATAAAGCGCATATTCTTTTTCGTAACCTTTTTCTTTAGCAAGCTTCTCTACAAAGACTTTAAAGATCTCTGCTCTCGGATCGGAGATGGAATATACCGCATGTCCCATTCCGTAAATCAGCCCTTTCTTATCGAATGCCTGCTTATCAAGAAGCCGGGACAGATAATCTTTTACTTCATCTTCATCTGCCCAGTCGTTTAACTGAGCTTTCATATCCTCAAACATCTTTACAACTTTGATATTGGCTCCACCATGCTTCGGTCCCTTTAAAGACGCCATGGCAGCCGCCATCGTGGAGTATGTGTCGGTACCGGAGGAGGTGACAACGTGAGTCGTAAAGGTGGAATTGTTACCGCCGCCGTGATCCATATGAAGTACCAGCGCCATGTCGAGAATCTTTGCCTCGAGCTCTGTATATTTCCGGTCTTCTCTTAACATCATCAGAATATTCTCTGCTGTGGACAGCTCCGGCTTCGGTGCGTATATAAAAAGATCCTCTCCCATCTTGTAATTGTATGCATGATATCCGTACACCATCAGCATCGGAAACTGACTGATGAGATTCAGGCATTGCCGCAGAACATTCGGAATACTCGTATCGTCCGCTTTCGCATCATAGGAGTACAGTTGAAGAATGCTTCTTGAAATACTGTTCATCATGTCCGGACTGGATGCTTTCATAATTACATCCCGCACGAAATTCGGCGGCAATGTTCTACGCTCCACCAAAAGATCGTGGAACTCTTCCAACTGTTTTTTTGTCGGGAGTTCACCAAATAAAAGCAAATACGCAATCTCTTCAAATCCAAAATGATGTGCGGACAAAAAGCCATTGACCAGGTCTTTGATATTATAGCCCCGGTAATAAAGGCTTCCCGGACAGGGAACTTCCTTGCCGTCAATGATTTCTTTCGCATGAACATCAGAAACATTGGTCAGACCGGCAAGCACACCTTTTCCGTTCAAATCACGCAATCCTCTCTTTACTTCGTATTTTGTAAAGAGCTCTTTGTCGATTGCATTGTTCTCTTCACAAATCTCCGAGAGCTTCTGAATCTGTGGTGTAATCTTAAATAATGCTTCATCAACTGTTTTGGCCATAAGCTGTTCCTCCTTTATGTCTTGGTTCTCGTCAATCGTCTGTTTTCACAAGCGAGACTACTTTATTTTGACGATGGGAAATACGGTCTCAGTACGCCTGCCACATTGCTGAGCGGCATCGTCTGAAGCCACACATGTCCCGGGCCTGTAATCACGGTGTTAAAAAGGCCCTCCCCTCCAAATACCATATTCTTGATACCCGGCACACTCTGGATCTCAATACCGCATGAGGCAGACATAGCTGCCAGATATCCAGTATCAACGACAATCTGCTGATCTGCCCGCAGCTCATACTCCACCACATGACCATCAAACTCAGCAAAGACGGTTCCCTGCCCAGATACTTTCTGCATAATGAATCCCTCGCCTCCGAACAACCCGGAAGCGATTTTCTTCTGAAAATGGATGCTCAGCTCCACACTCGCCTCAGAGGCAAGAAACGCGCTCTTCTGAAGCACATATTCCTGTCCTGGCCCTACTTCAAATACCTTTATAGAGCCCGGGAAACTGGACGCAAAGGCAATCATCCCATTTCCCCGTTCCGCAGTATAAATGTTCTGAAAAATCGAATCTCCGGAAAACATTCTGCCAAATGCTTTCCCAAGTCCACCACGTGCACCGGACTCCATCTTCATATTCGGCGACATCCAGCTCATCGCACCCTTCTCCGTCACCATCTGCTCTCCATCTTCCAGGTGACAGATTACTACCGGCAACGTCTCTCCTTTAATCTCATACCGCATCTTCCTGCCTCCTTTTCCCTGAATATTTATGACAACTTCATCTGATATATCGTGTTACTGAGCTTTGCGAACTCCTCAAGCGTCAGTGCTTCCCCTCTTACGCCGGCGCCTTTCCCGAGGCCTTCTACCGCCTTGGTGATCTGTTCTTTTGTAAGAGTCATTTCCGGGGAATGATTCAGCCCGTTTACAAGTGTCTTCCTTCTCTGGTTGAATGAAGCCCGGATCATCTGGAACATCAGCTTTTCATCCTCTACCTGCACCGGTGGCACCTTATGCCTTGTCAGACGGATCACTGCCGATCCCACATTTGGCCTTGGCATAAAACAGTTCGGAGGCACATTCGCCACTATGTATGGATCGGCATAGTATTGAACCGCAAGGGACAGCGCTCCGTAATCCTTGCTCCCCGGTCCCGCCTGCATCCGCTCCGCCACCTCTTTTTGAACCATTACAGTCACTAAAGCCAACGGCACATCATGCTCGAAAAGGCTCATAATGATCGGAGTAGTAATGTAATAAGGCAGATTTGCAACGACTTTAATCGGCCTGCCACCATTTCGCTCGGCTGCCAGCTCTGCAATATCTACCTTCAGGATATCATCCTGTATGACTTCTGCATTGGGAAATCCAGAAAGGGTGTCCTGTAGAATGGGAATCAGTGCTTTGTCAATCTCTACTGCTACCACTTCTCTTGCCGCCTGTGCAAGATACTGTGTCATTGTCCCGATCCCCGGCCCGATCTCCAGCACGAAATCGTCTTTTGTAATCTCGGCTGCCCGGATAATCTTGTCCAGAACGTGGGTGTCAATCAAAAAATTCTGTCCGAACTTCTTCTGGAAATTGAAATGATATTTCTGTAATACCGCAATCGTATTCTGCGGATTTCCTAAAAAAGGATCTGTCATAAATCTTCCTCACTTTACCGCTTTATTTAGTATAACACACTTTGCTTCTTTAAATGGTTAAAATATTATGAAAAGTATATTAATTTTGCATTGTTTTCAGTCTGCTTTATTACTGTTTCCTTAGATATCCCTTTGAGCTGTGCGATCTGCTCCGCTACATAATGAATATTCCTGGAATCATTTCTCCTGCCCCGGTTCGGCTCCGGGGCAAGATATGGACAGTCCGTCTCCAGTACGATCCGCTCCAACGGAATTTCTGTTGCGATCTCCTTTAGCTTCCTGCCATTTTTAAATGTTACCACACCGCCGATGCCGATATAAAATCCCATCTTCACATATTCCAATGCCATCTCCTTAGAGTAAGAAAAACAATGAATAATGCCTCTCGTTCCTTTGCCGTAGGTTTTCATAATCTCCATTGTATCTTCCGCCGCGTCCCGGCTGTGAATATTGACCGGCAGGTTTTTTCCGGCCGCCAGCTCAAGCTGCCAGATAAACCAATGTTTCTGAATCTCTCTTGGTTCCGTATCCCAGTGATAGTCCAGTCCGATTTCCCCGACAGCCCTGACTTTCCCATGACTGCACATCCGGTCAAGTTCTCCAAAAGTCTCCTCATTCAGTTCCCCTACATGATCCGGATGGACACCCACTGACGCATAGACGAAAGGATACTGCTCTGCCAGACGAATGGCCTCCCGGCTGGACTCCATGGACGCTCCGATCTCCACAATAGTTCCTACGCCTTCATCTTCCATCCCCCATAAAAGCTCATCCCGGTCTTTGTCAAACTGCTCGTCGCTATAGTGTGCATGTGTATCAAAAATCATTTTTTCACTCCTCACTTTTGTAACTATCCAGCCATCCAGCTCAGATTCGCGGCTGTCGCAGCTAAATCTTCGCTTATGGCTAAACGCCATATGTCCGGAGAGATCGAAAATCGGCTGCAAGCAAGCTTGCGCCGGATATTCGATCTCTCCGGCCGCATGGCTGAATAGTTATTTAATTTTCCGCAAGATGGTTGTATTATAATTTAAAACATACTATAATTCAAATAGAATATCAATAGGAGGGACTTTTCAATGCAGGTATATGACAAGGTAAATAAGACCGAACTTACCGCTGATACGGACGAGCTTATCAAGCTCATGGCTCCGGGCGGACGACAGGTCGATTTATATCTGAAAGAGAAAAAAAGCGATGAAGACGGATATATGACGTGGGACGTAGAGCACTGGTCCAGCGTAGACGGAAGACGTTTTATACGGTGCTATTCTCTAGAAGGACGCGTATTAAGCGAATCCACAGGACATAACATCTACGACCTGAGAAATGAATTTAAACCAGAAGAAGCAGAAAAAGTAGAACTCAGCTAACACAATGGCGCACCTCAAAGGGATCTCCCCTTGCGGTGCGCCGTATGCTTTGCGGTCTTATTTTTTTCTATTTCTCTTCCGGTGATAAAAGCAACAGAAGCATACACCAGAATCTCCAGTGTATGCTCCTTTACCGTTCCTTTTTTAATTCATCACCGCTTCAATGTCTTCCACTGTTCTTGGGATATCTTTGGATAAATTGCGGCATCCGTCCTCTGTGATCAGGCAGTTGTCTTCCAGTCGGAATCCGATTCCCCACTCCTCATGGTAAATTCCGATATCCACGCAGAATGTCATTCCCGGACGGAGAAGCTCGTCCCTGGCCGACACGACGTCATGGGTGTCAAATCCTACATGGTGCGCGCCGCCATGCCACATATACGTTCCGATATCGTCAAAGCTCTTGCATACTCCCGCTTCTTTGAGCTGCTCAAAACAATAGCGGCGGATCTCCGCATCTACTTCCATCATCGGTACTCCCGGTTTCAGCGTTGAAAACATATGCTCCGAAGTCTTGTACTGGCACTCAAAGAGCAGCTTCTGTCTCGAGGAATATTTTCCGTTGCATGGCCACCCTCTGGATACGTCCGTCAGCTCATTGTCCCAGCGTACTCCAACGTCATTCAGTACGATATCCCCATCCATAGCCTGTCCCCGGTAACCATAATAGTGGATGCAGAAATTATTCTTTCCGGCACTGATAATGGAAGGAAATCCCGCTTCCAGTACTCCGTGCTGCGCCAGAGCGTAGTCGTACTCTGCCTTATACTGGTATTCGTACATTCCCGGCTTTGAATGTGTCATCATCGCCAGAATTCCGGCCTTTGTGATCTCCTGCGCTTTTTCCATCGCCCGAATCTCGCAAGGCTTCTTGATAAGACGCAGCTTCTTCAAAATCGGGAGCGAATTTTCAATCAGAAGATTTGGATATTCCTGTTTCAAGAATGTCTCCATGCTGTCTGCTCCGCTGACTACGACCTGTCCGTCCATCCGATCGATATCCAGGTAGACTTTTTCAATTCTCCCGGATGCCAGCACTTTTTTGAGCTCTTCCTCAAACGTGTCACGGTAAGCAAAGTTGGAAATCATAGATGCGGCTTCAATCTCCTCCGGCTTCATTCTCGCTCCGGTCCATCTCTCTTCTATCAGATTCGGAGGCAGAATAAACAGGGTCTCCCGATACCCGGACGCATCCTTTTCCAACATCAGGATTGTGTCTTTTTGCTCCATTCCAGTCAGATAGACAAAATTGCGGTTCGCAAAATAGGCATAATCCTCGTCCGCTGTTTTACGGACAGGAACGCCGCTGAAAAAGAGGGCCAGACTTCCCGGCGCAAGCTTCTCCATAAACGCGTCCCTGTTTCCCTTGTAAAATTGTGGTTCCATTGATCGTTTCCCTCCTTATGCATTTGTACTTTAGTCTAATAACATTCTACCACAAACGATCAAAAGAATCATCCTTTTCCTAGCAGATTTCCGCTCCTGCCGGAACATCTTTTTCCGGCTTCATGAGTACAATATTTCCGTTCTCATCTTCGGCGCAGAGGATCATTCCCTCAGAGAGCACTCCTGCAAGCTTTGCTGGCTTCAAATTCACAAGAACCATTACTTTTTTACCTACCATCTCTTCCGGTGAATACCATTTTTTAATACCAGAAACAATCTGGCGTACCTGGCTTCCGATCTTCACCTGAGAGCAGAGAAGCTTTTTGGACTTTGGGACCTCCTCACACTTGATGATTTCTCCTACCTGAAACTGCATCTTCATAAAATCGTCATAAGCAATCTCCGGTTTTGCCTCAATATCGATCACCGGGCCTTCTTCCTCCGGCTCCTCTTCCGGCTGCGCCGGGTGAAGTTTTTCTACCTCTTCCATCACTTCTTTTAAGTCTCTTCTGGCAAAGAGGATCTCCGGCTTATCCGTTACATGACCGCCGCCAAGCTGTGCAAGAATCTTCCCGGACGTCTTCGGCATATATGGAGTAAGTAGTCTTGCCCCCTCGGAAATGCTGGAAATCAGGTTGAAAAGCACCGTCTCCAGACGGCCTTTTTTATCTTCTTCTTTTGCCAGCGCCCACGGCATTGTCTCATCAATATATTTATTGCAGCGCTTGAACAGATTAAATATTTCTGTAATGGCGTCCGCCACTCTGAGATCTTCCATCTTTGCGTCTACTTTCCCGGACGTTTCCTTTGTTACACGCTTCAGATCGCTGTCAACCTCCTCTGCTATGCCTTTGTCTGTCACTGTACCACCAAAATATTTATTCGTCATGGAAACAGTCCGGTTGACCAAATTTCCAAGTGTATTGGCAAGATCTGAATTCATTCTCTCTACCATCAACTCCCAGGTGATGACGCCGTCGTTGTCAAACGGCATCTCATGCAGAACGAAATAACGCACAGCGTCCACACCAAACAGATGAACCAGCTCATCAGCATAGATGACGTTTCCCTTGGATTTGCTCATCTTACCGTCCCCCTGCAAGAGCCACGGATGCCCGAAGACTTGTTTTGGAAGCGGCAGATCCAGTGCCATCAGGAAAATCGGCCAGTAAATCGTATGAAAACGAATAATATCTTTTCCAATCAGATGAAGATCTGCCGGCCAGTTTTTATGAAACAGTTCCGTGCTGTTCCCGTCAACATCGTATCCGATTCCGGTAATATAATTTGTCAGTGCGTCCAGCCATACATAGACGACATGTTTCGGATCAAAGTCAACCGGAATTCCCCACTTGAAAGAAGTTCTGGAAACACAGAGATCCTGAAGCCCCGGAAGAAGAAAATTGTTCATCATCTCATTTTTTCTGGCAACCGGCTGAATAAACTCCGGGTGCTCATTGATATACTGGATCAGGCGGTCTGCGTATTTGCTCATCTTGAAGAAATACGCCTCTTCCTTAGCCGGCGTACACGGGCGACCGCAGTCCGGGCATTTACCATCCACAAGTTGGGACTCTGTAAAGAATGATTCGCATGGAGTACAGTACATTCCCTCGTAATATCCTTTATAAATGTCCCCTTTGTCGTACAGCTTTTTAAAAATCTTCTGTACCTGCTTTTCATGGTAATCGTCTGTCGTCCGGATAAAATGGTCGTAAGACGTATTCATTAAATCCGCAATCTCTTTTACCTGGGCAGCTACCTTATCCACATATTCCTTCGGTGTGATCCCTGCCTCCTCAGCTTTCAACTCGATTTTCTGACCATGTTCATCGGTTCCCGTCTGGAAATAGACGTCATATCCTCTGCTTCTTTTGTATCTTGCGATCGCATCCGCAAGCACGAACTCATATGTGTTACCGATATGCGGCTTGCCTGATGTGTAGGCAATCGCAGTGGTAATATAATACTTTTGCTTTTCTTTACAGTTACTGCACATACATTTTCTCTCCTTTTCCTGATTCCTTTCCGGAACTCTTTTTCACGAAATAAAAATGCCCTCCAGGGAAATCCCCGGAAGGCGAATTCGCGTTACCACTTCCATTCATCTGTCCCTCACAGAACAGATCTCAGCGAGTGTCCTCTGACACCCCCCGCTGTAACGGGCGGACCCATCACGGATTATCACCACTTCGTGTTCATCCATGCCGCTCCGAAGCCATCTTCCATGCCCCATCTTCTATCCCTCTCAGCATCCGGCCCGATCAGGCCATCCGGGAATTCTCTGTAAGATTCCAGAACATGTACTCTCTTCATCTCTGCGTTTTCTCATATAGTTGAAATGGTAGCATAGAAAAAATGGAAAGTCAAGAACCCTCCGGCGTGAAATCATGGCTGTACCCGGACGCAGCTTCATAGCTCTGGCTCTACTCCCGCTTTCTTCCATAGTATACAAGTCCTACCACACCCGGTCCTGCATGCGTGCCGATACTTGGGCTGACATCATTAATGACGATCCTCTCAAACCCAAGATCGTTTACCATACGTTTGACTGCCAGTGCATCGTCCATACAGTCGCCATGCAGGATACAGACAAGGCGATCCTTTCCATATTCGCCAAGTTCCAGACTCTTTTCCATATTTGTCACCAAAGTCTTGAGCGCCTTCTTTCGTCCACGGACGGTTCCATCGGATTTGAGCTCCCCGGACGCTGTCACCCGCAGCAGCGGCTTGATATTAATCATACTTCCGACAATCGCCGTTGTCTTTGATACACGGCCTCCCCTCTGGAGATGGTGAAGATCATCTACGGTAAACCAGACATTGACATGATCTCGCTCCTCCTTCAGTACTTCGCAGACCTCGTCCATGCACTTCCCTGCCTCTCTGAGTTCAGCCGCCCGATAAACGGATACTCCCTCTCCAAGCGAAGCGTTCAGTGAATCAAAGATGGTAATCTTCCGCTCCGGATATTCCTCCAGCAGCTCTTTCGCCGTCATACGCACATTGTTACAACTTCCGCTTAACGCACTGGAAAAGGCAATATGGAGGATATCCTTCCCTTTCTTTAAAATCGTTTCAAATTTTTCCCGGATCACTGCCGGATTATTGGCCATGGATTTCGGCAGATCACCCTTTCGCATAGTCTCATAAAATTCTTTTGGCGTCATGTTTTTTTCGTCCCCGTAGACGACGTCACCAAATGCGTAATATTGTGGAATCACCGGGATTCCATATTGATTCAGTACTTCTGACGGCACATCCGAATTGGAATCTGTCGTAATGATATAGTCCATTGTTTTACTCCTCATATTTTACTTTTCTCTCTTTTTTAACCTTGTTTTCTTCGTTTAATTACCTTCAGCCTCGTAAACTCTTCCCTGTCCTTTTCCTCCAGCGCATTACTGATACTGGTTACCAGGCCGGTATACATCGGAATTGTAATATTCTGCAGTGCATTTGCCCGTTTTTGTGTTTTCTTGATATTCGAGGCCAGCCGATATGCCGCGTTTTCCACCATGGATAGCTTGACCGTCAGATCTTTTACCTTTCGAAATGCTTCCGCCGCCCGGTCAGCCGACTCCTTCGTCGTGCTGAACGCATAGGTCGGAACCGGAGTCTTAGGCGTGTATTTCACATGTGGAATCTCTGTTCCCATGATACTTCTTGTCTGAATGACGATGGAATCCTCAATGGGAACCGTATACGCAATCTGGGAGATCGTATTGATTCCATTCTCTATATTCGCCTTTTGCAGACACTGATAGGCATAAGTGAAAGTACTATCGATTTCCTCCTGGATCGTCCGGGCCTGATCGATCAGCTCCATCAGCTCCCGGATCAGGATATTCCGTTTCTTGTCCATCAGTTCATACCCCTGCTTCGCAAGCGCAAGAGAATTTTTCGCAAGCATCAGGTTTCCTTTTGTCGGAAATGTTCGTGGATCCAATCATCTCACCTCTTTTACAGTTCTTTATTGGCTACCGATCCGGGAGTGGCACTCGTCGTGACGCCATCTTCCCGATTTGTCTGATGGTAATATTTATGGAGAATCTTTGTATTCACACGGTCGAGTTCTTCTCTTGGCAGCCTTCCAAGAAGCTCCCATCCAAGATCCAGCGTCTCTTCGATCGTGCGGTTTTCTTCCGCGCCCTGTCCGATATACTTTTCTTCAAACTCTTTTCCCAAAGCCAGGTACTCCTTATCAATCGGGGAAAGCTCATCCTCTCCGATGACAGACGCCAGATTTCTTGCGTCTCCCACCTTTGCATAGGCGGAGAAAAGCTGGTTTGCCAGATCCTGATGATCTTCCCTTGTATAGCCCTCTCCAATGCCATCCTTCATCAAACGGGAAAGAGACGGCAGAACGCTGATCGGTGGGTAGATGGACTGTCCGTTTAAGTTCCGGTCAAGCACGATCTGTCCCTCTGTGATATATCCGGTCAGATCCGGAATCGGATGGGTGATATCATCATTTGGCATGGTCAGAATCGGAATCTGTGTCACCGATCCGCCTGTCCCCTCTACGATGCCTGCACGCTCATAAATAGCGGCAAGCTCACTGTAAAGATAGCCCGGAAATCCTTTCCGGCTTGGAATCTCTCCTTTGGAAGAGGACACTTCCCGCATGGCCTCCGCAAAAGACGTCATGTCTGTCAAAATAACAAGAATATGCATATTTTGCTCAAAAGCCAGGTACTCGGCTACGGTGAGTGCTACCTTGGGGGTAATCAGACGCTCCACTACCGGATCGTTTGCCAGGTTCAGAAACATGGCTACATGATCAGCCACCCCGCTCTCTTCAAACGTCCTGCGGAAGAAGTCAGCAACGTCATGCTTGACACCCATAGCCGCAAACACGATGGCAAACTCTTCTCCCGAATCTTCCCCAAGGGACGCCTGTTTGACGATCTGGGCCGCAAGCTGGTCGTGAGGAAGCCCGTTTCCAGAGAAAATCGGGAGCTTCTGTCCCCGGATCAACGTTGTCAGTCCGTCGATGGCAGAGATCCCGGTACGGATATAGTTTCTCGGATACTCTCTTCTCACCGGATTCAGCGGCAGACCATTGACGTCTTGCTTTTTTCTCGGCACGATCGGCCCCAGATCATCAATGGGCTGTCCGATGCCATTAAAGGTTCTCCCAAGCATCTCCCTGGAAAGTCCGATTTCCATCGGATGTCCGGTAAGTCTCGTATGAGTATTGACAAGCGACATGCCCTCGGATCCTTCAAAGACCTGAATCACAGCCTTATCCTCGTAAAGCTCAATGATCCTCCCGATCCGCTTCTGGTTTCCCCCTACGATAAACTCTACAATTTCATCATAAAACGCATCCTGCACCCCTTCCAGAACGATGAGGGGACCATTGATGCTGCTCAGTCCGAGATATTCGATTGGCATAATGTTCGATTCCCTCCTTTACTATGCGTTCTTTTCTAATACATTCTGGTAGAACGTATCAATATCCCGGTGGTACTGTGCAAACAACTCCAACTGGTCGTTTGGCACATCGTATTTGATGGCAATGACACGTTCAAAAATATTTTCCGATTTCAGCACAGACATTGGGTGCCCCATAGTTACAAGGGCACGTGCCTGTTTATACAGATATAAAATTGTCTCCATCATGAAAAACTGCTTCTCCATGGATACGCAGGTATCGTCCTTGTGGAAGGCGTTCTGTTGTAAAAATCCAAGACGGATCACTCTGGCGATCTCCAGGATCAACTTCTGATCGTCCGGCAAAACATCGCTTCCGATCAGCTTAACAATCTCCAGCAGGCTGCTCTCCTGGTTCAGAATCGCCATGAGCCGGTTCCGGTAATCCACAAACTTCGGAGACACATTGTCCTGGTACCAGTGGGAAAGATCCTGCAGATATTCGCTGTAACTGGACAGCCAGTGGATCGCAGGGAAATGTCTTGAGTAAGCAAGGCTCTTATCCAGACCCCAGAAGCAGCGCACAAACCGCTTCGTATTCTGGGTGACAGGCTCCGAAAAATCTCCACCCTGAGGGGAAACCGCCCCGATGATGCTGACGGAGCCTTTTGTACCATTTAAGTTCTGCATCATACCTGCCCGCTCATAAAAAGCAGATAAACGGGAAGCTAAGTAGGCCGGAAAGCCCTCTTCTGCAGGCATCTCCTCAAGACGTCCGGAAAGCTCCCTAAGGGCTTCCGCCCACCTGGAAGTCGAATCCGCCATGATCGCCACATCATACCCCATATCCCGGTAGTATTCTGCCAGGGTCAGTCCGGTATAGATGCTGGCCTCTCTGGCTGCCACCGGCATATTGGATGTATTAGCGATCAATGTCGTCCGGTCCATCAAAGGATTGCCGGTCCGGGGGTCTGTCAGTTCTCCGAACTCTTCCAATACCTGCGTCATCTCATTTCCCCGCTCACCACAGCCGATATAGATAATGATGTCTGCATCAGACCATTTGGCGATCTGATGCTGAGTCATTGTCTTTCCTGTTCCAAATCCTCCGGGAATTGCAGCCGTCCCACCTTTTGCAATCGGGAACATCGTATCAATAATTCTCTGTCCTGTCACAAGAGGAACGGAAGCTGAAAATCTCTGGTTTACCGGGCGGGGAGTCCTGATCGGCCACCTTTGTGCCATCTGAATTTCTACTGTCTCCCCGGTCCCGGTATCCAGCGTAATCAGCGATTCCTCGATTGTATACGCCCCGTCAGGTTTTACCGCAACGACTTTCCCATGTAAGTGCGGCGGAATCATACATTTATGAACAATAGCCCTTGTCTCAGGTACTTCCGCAAAAATATCGCCACCGTTGACATAATCCCCCTCCCTCACGGTAAAATGGGTGTTCCAACGTTTCTCACGATCCAGAGAATCTACCGAAACGCCCTTTGTAATAAATGCGCCTCCTGACTCGGAGATTTTCTCCAGCGGCCTCTCAATTCCATCAAAGATATTGTTGAGGATTCCCGGCGCAAGCGTCACAGACACGGCATTTCCAGTGGCTGTCACCACCTCACCTGGCCGCAGGCCAGACGTCTCCTCATAGACCTGAACCGTTGTCCGGTCCTTCTCAAGGGCAATCACCTCGCCCACCAGTTGATCCTTACCTACATAGACCATCTCTGACATCCCGAATCCGGTATTACCATTTAAATAAATGACGGGTCCGTTGATTCCATAAATTTTTCCTGTCTTAAGCAACCCCATCACCTCCCAGGAACACGAATTCATCATACTCTGCTCTCAAAGCCGTTTTAAAGGAGTGATCAATCAGAATATTCCGTGTCCGGATGACCGCCCGGATTCCTCCAATAAAGTCCTCCTCACTGATAGTCAGCATAGCGCCGGACCGTAATTCCAATTCCTCTTTGAGTTCTACATCCGACGGATTCATATAAATCGTCAGCCCCTCTCCTCCCGCAAACTCCAATGATTTCCGGATACAGCAAAGCAGAAAGTCCCGGTACTCCTCCGTCTTCATAAAGCTTTCCACCATTTCCATAACTTCCCGGAACACCTTGTCTTTCAGTTCTTTCTGCACCCGTCCTTCCTGCCGTTTCAGGTCGAGCTGTGCCTTTGCCATTGCCTGATTTTTCTGCTGCTTTGCATTGACGGTCTCTGCCTTCACACGAGTCTCCATCTGACGCACAGCCTCCTGCTTATGATCTTCGAATACTTTTTCAAGGGCTCTGCGGTAGCTTTCTATGATATCATTTCCCTCCGCTCTTGCCGCTTCCATAGAGGAAGAACGGATCTCTGCGATTTTTTCTTCTAAGGTCAAAAGGACTCCCTCCTTTTATAGTTTCAGTCCGATTGCATCGGTAATATACGATGTGATAAAGTCCTTGCTCCGTCCGGTTCCGTGTCTGTCGGGAATCTCCACAAGCAGAGGCATCTTACGCTCTAAACGAAATTCATCGATAAGATCCGGAAACTCTTTCCCAAACTTCTCTGTCAGAAGCACGATCCCAACGCTTTCATCTTTCAAAACATTCTGCAGTGCGGCGTAGAGCTCCTCCCGTTCGTGGACAATCACCCCGTCCACGCCTGCAAGTCTCATTCCCGTATATGTGTCGACATTATCACTGATCAGATACATCTTCATCTCTTATAACTGTCCCAGGATCATAAAGGAGATAATCAGCCCATACAGGCAGACTCCTTCTGCAAGTCCTACAAAAATAAGCGACTTACCAAGGACGCTGGAATCCTCACTGATAGCTCCAAGCGCCGCGCTCGCCGCACTTGCCACGGCAATACCACCGCCGATACAGGATAAACCGGTAACCAGAGCGGCCGCGATATAGCCAAGTCCTGTTGCTGTTGAAGCGGATGCCGCCGCATCCGCTGCCTGCACATTCGGTCCTGCGAACATCATAATTGACGCCACAAGGCAGGCCCCAAAAAAGAAAAATACATTTGCCGCGAGAGCACATTTATAGCGTCCTCTGTTCTTTTCCCCGATCAGATAATATCCAAATGGGATAATAATACTGAATACCAGTGCCACGATTAAGATCAATCTTACTGTTAAAGTCATAATTTGCTCCTCCTTTATTTTTCCATTCTCCTGTTTTTGTTATATGGTTCAAATTTTCTTCCGCTTCCTTTATAAAACCGGCTGAACATCTCATAATATTCCAGACGAAGTACCTGAATCCCCACGACAAGCCCTTCCATCAGACAGACAAACAGGTTTCCAAGCACAACAACAACCCAGTTGGTATTTCCGCTTTCCACTCCGGCCAGCATCAGTACTACTTCCATCATAGCCGCATGACTGACGGCAAAGGCACCGATACGCACGAAAGAAAGTGTATTGGAGAAATAGCTTAACAGCATTTCAAACAGTTCGAAGAAACCCTCCACGAAGAACATGACTTTCCCTTCTTTTATCTCCTCTTTCTTCTTTTTGAGCCTGTTAGTCAAAGGTTCCTTAAACAAAATCAGCAGAAGCGGTACTCCAAACATCACTGCAAGGACGATACCTGCCGGGGTCGGGCGGCCGCTCATAAACAGGATGACCACTGCCGCTACCGAACCATAGAACACAAGTCCCGCGACACCGTTAGGATCAAACCATGTGGACTGTGTATCGTGTTCCCGGAACGCATTGATAATGTGCAGCACCATGGCTATTACAATCAGCCCCATTCCAAAGGCAATCGATACGATAAAGACTGTATTGAGTTTTCCGACAAACGGAAGTGTCGTCATATGGTCAATCGGCCGAAGCCACAGTGGCTGAATCACGTCTTCAAATCCAAACACACTTCCGAACATGAAACCGAAAATCGTGGAAAACACCCCCGCCGTAGCAATGATTCCGGCCAAAGGAGACTTCTTGAAATGGTAAACAAGCGCTCCTACAATCACCAGCAAAAGCCCCTGCCCCACATCCCCGAACATGACACCAAAAATGAACGAGTATGTGAGTCCTACAAACAAGGTCGGGTCCATTTCATTGTGAGCCGGCAGACCGTACATTCCGACAAACATCTCAAACGGCTTAAACAGCTTGGGATTTTCCAACTTTGTAGGTGGCTCTCCGAAATAACTGTCGTGATCGTCTTCCACCACAACAAAGACTTTATCGTCCTGTTCAGCCTCTGCCATGAACTTTTTCACATCGTCCTCCGCCATCCATCCGCAAAGAATATAGTAATCCTCCTTCTTGTCCTCTACCCTGGCCGCCATCTTGCGTACGTCAAAGTTGTGGGCCAGTTCTTCCAGCCTCTGCTTTGCCCATATAAGCTGCGGCGCTTTCTTTTTAAACATTTCCGCAGCCTCTTTATCGATCTCTTCTATCTTCTTTTGAATATCGTACATCTCTTTCAAAAGCTTCTGGCTTGCCTCCTCCGGGGATCCCTCATATTGTGCTGGGATCTCTACCCGCTCAAAATGCAGGGAACGAAACACTGCGTCCGTTTTCTGAAGATGATCTGGCGCGGCAAAATATGCGCCATAGACAAACTGTTCATCCTGCACACCCTTTACAAAGACGGCGTCCAGTTCTCCCAAAAGATATTTCTCCAGTTTCTGATACTGCTCCTGCGGCATCTTACCAAACCGGTACGAAATGTATTTATAATGCAGCACCTGGCTTAAATCCCCGCTCATCGGGCGAAACGGTTCAATGATTTTTTGCTTGGAGGCAATCTCCTCTTTCTTCTTTTTCCATTCTTCCTGCTTTGCCTGCAGCTTCAGGTATTCTTCATTCATAGTTCGGATCAGTTCAAAGATATCGTTAAGCCCCAAGCTCGTATCCGGCTCTGTCTCCTCCGGATTTTCCAGGAACCCCACAAACTGTACTGCTTTTACCAAGGCGTCCTTGTATGGATTCATCTCCACAAAGGGCCTTAAATTATCCACTGTCTTCAGCTCTGAGAGAGCTGATTCCAACTGGATCTCATACCGCGACAGGTACAGATCCATCACACGGTCAATATCGCTGCGAGGTCCTGAGATATTGACAAATTGCATTTTTACAATCATAGTTTCTGCCCTCCTGTATACCCCCTGATTTCCTCAGGAGGTATGCCATAACGTACACATTCGATTACGGTTGTCAGCTTCTTGATCTCCTCCTCTTTTAGAAACAGATAGGTGTTGATTGAAGCAATAGAATACGGATCCTTCCTTCGGTCGGACCGGTACAAATAATACAGATAATCCGTATACAGCTTCTCCACCGTAAGATTTTGGTTGAAGTCAAAGTGTTTTGCGTACGACGTCTTTTCGACGGCCTTCTGGAACGCATCCAGATCCGACGCCTCCACCATCTCCTTGATAAGCACGGTGCTGATCTTGTACTGGATGGGAATGAGCAGCGCATAAATATCCGCCGGAGACAAGTTAAAATACTTCTTCGCCCTGTAAATCCACTGAATATTCAACATATTGATCTGCGCCCCATAATCCCTTGTGAAAAGTTCCAGTTCTTTTGGTTTTAATATTTTCTTTCGTTGTTTCCACATGGAAACAAAATAGTAGAGATTCAGAGCCAGATCGTAGTCAAATAATGTCGCCTTGCCCGAATCCCGCAGCTTCTTCAAGGTATTGTAGTATTCCGTCCCTTTCAGGTTTTCGATCAGCTCGTCCGTCGTCCTGGAATGAATGAGCTTCTCGATGGAAATCTGCGAATACCGGTCAAAAAACGCCCGCTTGTGGTTCAGGTCAAACGGCTCCTGATAATGGTTAATGACAATCCTCAGACAGTAATTAATCAGCTCCACCTCATAACGTTTCAGGTACAATTTCAAAAACTTTCTCTGTTCCAGTGTGGCAAACAGATAGATCCGGGTATAGTCCTGGTATAGGGATACAATCAAAAGCTTCTCTATATTTCCCCGGTGTACCAGAGTCGGTTCCAACGTCTCCAGAATCTCCCGGTACACCGTGTTCTGGATCAGATAAGTAACGGCTTCCGGCACACTTTTCATGGCCTTGATCTCATCAAACTGTGTTTCCGTAAGGAGCTTTGCCTCCATTCCCCGGATCTTCGTGACAATCCCGCTGTAGGCAAGTAAATTTCCCATAGACTACACCTCTGTGATCCGCTTTAAAATATTTTCTGCATATACTGTATGATTTTTAGTATACTCCTCCTGAAGGGATGCGATCAGTTCCCTGCTGGACTCCTCCTGTCCGGTCAGCAGGTGCTTCTTATCGCTCTCAAGCCCCTCCCGGATCCGTTCAATCCTGACCATGGTCTCTTCCTCCAGCTTCTGATCGAATTTCTTTCTACGCTCGTCGTACTCTCTGTCAATCTCCGCTTTTCCCTCCTCTGCATGAGCTACAATCGCCGATGCAGTCTGTTCAATTTCCGTCAATTTGTCTATTACAGAGTCCATAAAAAGCCCCCTTTTTGTATAAATTGAAATTATCTTTTATCATACAACTTTTGTGACAAAATGCAATGCTTATTTTAAAAGTTTAGTAACTATTCAGTCATGTTGCCGGGAGTGTCAAAAATTCAGCGCAACATTGCTTGCAGATGGTTTTCGGTGTTCCCCGACATATGGCTGAATAGTTAGTAAAACTCCTTCATATAATGTGACAAATTCTATCTGGAGTTCTATTATGAAATTATCATTCCCAGATTGTGCTTTTTTTCGATCAAAAAAGGCGAGGATTACTCTGATTGTGGCAGTACTTCTGACAACGGTCCTAATACTCTACTCCTTTCTTCCGCCTTCCCCGGATCCGGACGCGTTCTTTTCCCGGTCGCTTACCACGAACAATATAGACGAACAGTTTGAAACTTTTACAAAAACTCTGTTCTGTCGCGAGGTATCCGGGGATTCCATCAGTCTGCACTTTACACTGGAACACCCGGAATCTTACGGAATTTTAGACGCTCCCGTGACTTTTGGGACATTTGTATCCACCCCGGAACTTCCTGCTGTCTCCCTGGAAAATACGCTGGCAGCATTAAAACGCTTTGCCCCCGAAAAGCTTTCCGCCGACAATCGGCTGACCTGGAAGATTTTGGAATCCTATCTTCAGACTGCCCTTGACTGCGCCGGATATCTTTTATATGAAGAGCCACTAAGCCCTCTCACCGGAATCCAGTCCCAGCTTCCCGTGCTTTTATCCGAGTTTTCCTTCAAAACAGCGGAGGATGTCGATACATACCTTTCTCTTCTGTCCACCATGCAGGAGTATTATCAATCTCTTCTCGACTTTGAACGGACCAAATCGGACGAGGGACTCTTTATGTCGGACGAGAGAGCGGACGCTGTCATTCAGGAATGTGCAGATTTCATCTCCATGGGGGACGATCATTATCTACTCTCCTCCTTTGAGGAACGCCTCGATGAAATGGGCACGCTCTCGGAAAGCGAACATGCGCTCTACACCGCAAAAAATAAAGATCTGCTCACAACCCAGGTTTTCCCGGCCTACCAGCTTCTGATCGATGGACTTGGCTCCTTAAAAGGCACCGGAACCTCTGATCAGGGACTTTGTACCCTGCCGGATGGTAAACAATGTTACGAGGCCTTTTTGAAAAAATCCATTGGTACAGACCGCTCCGTGGACGAACTAGAGCAGCTTGCGACCTCCCAGATCATCTCAGACATGAAAGAGATGAAAAACGCATTGCCTGCCTCCCAGATGACAGAAGACGTCGTTCTCCAGGAATCCTCACCGGAATCAATTCTTCTGGAACTAAAGCAGAAAATGGCAGACTCCTTTCCCGACATTCCTGACGTCACCTTTACCGTCAAACAGGTTCCTAAGTCCACTCAGGAATATTTAAGCCCTGCCTTTTATCTGATTCCGCCCCTCGATAACAGTACGGAAAACACAATTTACATTAATCCCAGACATTCCATGGAGGGCTTAAACCTTTTCACCACCCTGGCGCATGAAGGCTATCCCGGCCATCTCTACCAGACGACCTACTTTCTCGCACAGGATCCGGATCCTGTACGCACCATCCTGGATTTCGGAGGTTATGTGGAAGGCTGGGCTACTTATACCGAGATGCTGTCTTACTATCTCGCTCCGGTATCGAAAGAGGTAGCCACGATCCAGCAGAAAAACGCCTCCATCATCCTGGGACTCTATGCTCTGGCAGATATTGGTATCCATGAAAAAGGCTGGACCAAAGAAGATACCCTCTCCTTTTTCTCCCAGTATGGAATCGGAGATGAGAAGAGTATCTCAGAGATCTACCAGCTCATCCTGGGTGATCCCGGCAATTATGCAAAATATTACTTCGGTTATCTGGAATTTCTTGAATTGAAAAAGGCAGCTATTGCCAAATGGGGAGAAGATTTCTCCCAAAAACGTTTTCACAAATTCGTACTGGATATCGGCCCTGCGCCATTTGATTTGTTAAGGGATGAGCTGAAACAGACCTCATAATCCCAATGGAATCGCCGGAAGAATCAAACTGCGAATTTGGGAATTGTAAACGGCCTCCAAGTCTCTTGTCAGTCCAGGACTTTGGCTCATCGACACTTCAAAAAAGAGATGCCGCACATCCACTGTACGGCATCTCCCATTCTCTATTACTCTGCCACAAACACTTCTTTTCCCATACCACAGATTGGGCAAACCCAGTCTTCCGGAAGATCTTCAAATGCTGTTCCCGGTGCGATTCCGTTGTCCGGATCACCCACCTCCGGGTCATATACATATCCGCATGGTTCACAAACATATTTCTGCATTTTATATTCTCCTTTCTTCCTGTACAAATAGTAAGAATTACTATTTTTATTTGTGAATAGTATAATCGATATTTTCCGAAAAATCTATCCCTAAATCTATTTTTTAATAAATAATTTACATTTTTCCGGCAAGCCACACACTAGCTGCAAGTCCGGCCACTGTAGCAAGCAACGCCCCTGCCAGCGTGTATCTGGATTTCTTGACTTTTGCTGTCATAAAATAAACAGACATCGTGTAGAAAATTGTCTCTGTACATGCCATTGAGATGGATGCGATGCGCCCGATATAAGAATCTGTGCCAAACTCTTTGTAGAGATCTGTCAGAAGCCCGGTCGCTGCGGACGAAGAAAACATCTTTACGACAGAAAGCGGCACCAATTCTCCTGGAAATCCGATTCTCTGCGTCCACTGTCCGAGAAGCCCGGACAAGAACTCCAGAAAGCCGGAAGCCCGCAGCACCCCCACCGCCACCATGAGTCCGATCAGCGTCGGCATGATTTTCAGCACCGTATAAAATCCGTCCTTCGCCCCCTTGATAAAAGTCTCATAGACTTGTACCCGCTCCAGTATGCCGGTTACCAGAATCGAAAAAATCAAAAAAGGGACGATGTACTGAGAGAGGAATAATACAAAACCCATGTTCCGTTCTCCTTTGCATATCGTCCCTTTATTATACGCACTCCGGCTCTTTTTTTATGAATCAGGCCGACGGATTTTGATCCAGATTCCTCATAATTCTAAAGTACATCCATAACAGAAGGGCCCCCGCAAGCACCCAGGCCATCGGACTTGCGAGACATACACCGACATAACTTCTCTGCCAGGACGCAATCACCGCCACAACTCCTCTTCCGACCAGCTCGGCAATTCCGGCCGTCATCGGCAGAAATCCATATCCCATCCCCTGTATTCCGTTCCGGTACAGGTTGACAACTGTAAGTGGAATGAAGAAGACCGATACACAAATCAGATACGTCCGTACCTCTCCAATCACTTTCGGCACATCAGCCGCCTCCACGAAAAGATAGGTCAGATAGTGGCCCACACTGACCATCAGTACCGCAGCCACAACCGAGTACACTGAGCCAAGAATTGTCGCTGAACGAAATCCATGCCGGATTCTTTGAACATCACCCGCCCCCATATTCTGGGCACAGTAAGTTGCCATCGCCGTTCCAAGCGCCACATACGCCTGGGTCACAATCTGTTCGATCTTACTTGCCGCCGTAAAGGCCGCCACTGAAATGGATCCGAGCAGGTTCAAAGCAGACTGTACCATCATGGTTCCAATCGCTGTTATAGAATATTGCAGCGCCATGGGAAATCCAATCCGCATCTGGGTTTTTAACAGGCTGCCTTCCACCTTCCAGTCTCCCTTATGAAGATGAAGCTGTGGAACTGCTTTCCAGATGTAAAGCAAACATGCTGCTCCGGATATCCCTTGTGCAATCACAGTCGCATACGCCGCCCCTGCCGGTCCCATGTGGAAGCAGACAATAAATACCAGGTCCAGAACCACATTCAAAAGGGCGGCTAAAATCAGAAAATACAACGGAGTCCGGCTGTTGCCAAGAGCACGCAGCACACTGGACAGCAAATTGTAGAGTACCTGGGCAAAAATCCCGGCGCAGATGATGACAATATATTCATAAGCATAGTCAAAAATATCTTCCGGCGTATTCATCAAACGCAGGAGATTCTTCATAAATATAACACTCGCGGCTGTCATCACTACCGATACAACCAGTGACAAAATAGCAGCGGACGCTACCGTCTTTCTCATGGCCTCCAGATCACCCGCACCATATTTCTGAGCTGTCAAAACAGTAAAACCCGCCGTCAGTCCAAGCAAAAATCCTATGATAAGAAAGTTGATTGTCCCCGTAGCTCCAACACCGGCCAGAGCCTTCGTACCGACAAATTTCCCGACAATCACCGCATCTACCATACTATAAAATTGTTGAAACACATTTCCAATAAAAACCGGTAACGTAAATCGAACTATCAGTTTTCCCGGGTTTCCTGTTGTCATATTGTTTTCCATGGCTGTTTCTCCCTTTTTTATTTCTCGTGCGCTCATATTTTTCTATTCTACTGGCTTGTCTGTCTTTATGCAATCCTTTTTTGTTTACAATCACATTTTCCCGTGATACACTCAAGAAAAACGTAGGAGGTGAAGGCCGTGGATGAATTGCGAACTTACACGGAATATAATACAAACCTATTTCAGGAAATCTATATGCTTTTCTGCGGAATACAAGACTGCCAACCCCTCTATTCCTATGGACCTGCCATCCGGGATTCTTACATATTTCACGTATGCACAAAAGGAAAGGGAACTTTTTATTCCGGTGAAAGCAGTTATGCTATCGAAACAGGGCAGGGCTTTTTGATTCGGCCCGACAGACTCACCTTCTATCAGGCCGATGAGACAGAGCCGTGGAGCTACGTCTGGGTCGCCATTGACGGCTCCGATATCAAACGATATTTCCAGCTCATCGGAACAGCTCCGGATCACCCGGTCTTTACCTGCCCTGATCCGGAAAAAGCAAAAAAATATGTCCTGGATATGATTGCTCACCATAAGATGAGCTTACAGAATGAAATTTACATCCAAGGAGTTTTGCTTCAGTTTCTGGCTCTTCTTGTTGAGGGCTCCGTTTACAAGACTAAGAGCCGGAAAAAGATTGCGGACGTCTATGTCAGTCAGGCCATCTCTTATATTTACAAAAATTATCAGAATCCGATATCCGTCCAAGAAATCGCAGACTTTCTCTCCCTAAATCGCAGTTACCTGACAGAACTTTTTTTGAAAACAGTGCATTTGTCTCCACAGCAATTTCTCGTCAAGTATCGAATGACAAAGGCCTGTGAACTGCTGCAGAATACCAGCCTCCCCATTGAACATATCGCATATTCCTGCGGGTATTGCAGCACATTCTCTTTTTCCAAAGCCTTTCGCAAGGTCAACGGTATCAGTCCCTCCGGCTACCGTCAGTTTAAGAAAGTGAACCCCTATTCGATCGATCTCAAAAGAAACAATTTGGATTGATAATCCCCGTTTCTTCCATTATATTCCTCCCGGTTCTCCCCGGAGGAAGCATCGGATACATCCAGTCCGTACCACAAAAGTTCGTCACCGTAAAGATCTTCTTCAATTCTGGAGACATGATATATTTTATCTGGATCCAGGCCCTGTAGACGGATCTTTCTGTACGGTCCATTAACTGTCTGCAATATCCGGTAATATCCTACCATCGCATTCCTTTGATCCTCTGACACGACCATCCATGCCATTTCATTCCCTTCAAACGGACTGACAAGTCGGTAAAAAGTACCGAATTGGATCAGACGCCGATATTTTTTCATAAATCCAATCTGCTCTTTGACCTCTTCTTTCTCTTCCTCTGTCAGTCTGTTCGGATCCAGTTCATACCCAAAAGTCCCGAAATACGCCACATTAGCCCGCATCTCCAGCGATGAATTCCTAAGAAGCTGATGATTTGGCACGGCAGACACATGAGATCCCATACTGCTTACCGGGTAGACCAGTGAAGTCCCATACTGGATCTTACAGCGCTCCACCGCATCCGTATCGTCCGATGTCCAACACTGTGGCGCATAATACAAAAGGCCCGGATCAAACCGTCCGCCCCCGCTTGCACAAGACTCAAACAAGATCTTCGGAAATGCCTTTGTCAGCATGTCATAAAGCCGGTATACACCTAAAATATACCGATGGAACACTTTCCCCTGATTTCCCGATCCGACGCCCGCAGAGTAGACCTCAGACATACTCCGATTCATATCCCATTTAACATAGGAAATCGGCGCTTCGCTTAAAACCTTGTACATTTGTCCAAATATGGCATCCACCACTTCATCCCGCGAGAAGTCAAGCACATACTGATTTCTTCCATGGGACAGTCTCCTCCCTTTATCTCCCAGGATCCAGTCCGGGTGTTCCCTGTAAAGACGGCTGTTCTTATTCACCATCTCCGGCTCGAACCACAGACCGAACTTCATTCCTTCTGCTTCCACTCTTTTCGCAATTCCCGTGATTCCATCCGGAAGTTTCTCCAGATTCGGATACCAGTCTCCAAGGGAACGAGTATCGTCATTTCTTTCGCCAAACCAACCGTCATCCAACACAAACAGCTCCACTCCAAGACTCTTTGCTGTTTTAACAATACTCATAATTTTCTCTTCATCAAAATCAAAATATGTTGCTTCCCAATTATTGATCAGAATCGGCCGTTCCTTATCTCTCCAGTATCCTTTCGCAAGGCGGCTTCTGTAAAGAGTATGATATGCCTGACTCATTCCATTTAATCCCTGGTCCGAATACACCAACACCGCCTCCGGCGTCTGAAAACTCTCCCCTTTTTTCAACGTCCAGGAAAAGGTATCCGGGTGGATTCCCATCGTGATTCTTGTTGTATCATAAGTATCCACATCTGCCTGCGCCAGGAAATTCCCACTGTAAACGAGGCTGAACCCATACACTTCTCCATTCCCCTCTGTGGTCTCATGACGTTTTAAAGCTAAAAACGGATTATAATGATGACTACTGCATCCCCTCATACTATAGACAGACTGCGTACCGTGCTCAAGCTTCCTTATTTTCACAGCCCTCTCTCTTGACCATGCCCCGGTCAGTTCTATCATTTCAAATTCTTTGTCCGGAAAATCTACGCTTACACTCATCACCCGGTTCAAAACAATTTCCTCTTCTCCAGTCTGCATGATTTTAGCACTTCTCGCAATAGCCGGGACATTGACAAAAATCGTATAAAACAGTATCATTTCGGTTCCCGTAAGCTGATCTTTTAAATAAAGTTCCAGTGTATCCGCCTCGTCATCCTGTTCCACATAGGTTGCCGGAAGGCCCTCCAGTTCCGGCTTCCCTTTGTAAATGCGATGTCCCTGATAGATAAACTCAGATATCCTGCTGCCATTTTCCTGCTGCACTTCAATAGCCGGATATCTCATATCTCCTGCTCCGTAAACTGGATATTCCTGTTTGATATGCTCCATGGAAAAATCCAGATTATGTTCAAAAGCACAGACCGACATTGGTCTTGCCCGGAAATTCAACATATGCGCAAAGCTTTCTCTGTCTTTTAACCTTTTCCCAAAATACAGATGTCCGAGCTGCCCATTCTCCAACACGGTCAAAATGTAACTAATTTTTTCATTGTAAAGATGGAACTCTTTTGCCGTTTCACGAAAACAAATTGCCATCTGTTTTCCTCCTTCTCCTTTGATTTTCGGAATCAAATATTCAGGCAAGATACGCATTTTATTTTGCAAAATGCGGTCTTGTTAGAGAATAATTCCTCTAATACCCCTATTGATTAATATTGAATATCTCATCCAAATATTTTTATTTTCTTCTTTGACTTTCTTCTACAATTCGCCCTTTTAAAAATTCAGAAACTTCTACCCCGCCGAAGAGTTATATTTCAAAAGTAAATTCTCTCATTTATCTCTTACTTATCTCTCATCTCCTGTTCCCAAAGAAAAAAAGTCACCTGGGTCCATCTTGTCTTTCGCCTCTACAAATAGCTTCTCGCATATATTTCTCAATTCCTTGCTATCAGAAAAATAGATTTCCTGATTTACAGTAATTTTTACTTGTTTAAAATCGTCCGGCACTTCCAAAATGTATAACATTCTATTTTTATATCCATAAACACTATATTCCACTTTATAGGCTTCGGTATGTGCTTTTGTTTTATCTTTCTTTTTTAAATCACTACTTCGCAATGCCTGTGATAGATCATCAAAAAATTCACTACTACCAATCTTATTCTCTTGTAAATAGGGTAAGTCCCATTTCACTTTAATAGAGAGAATTTCTTGTTTAAACACATTTAAACTCTCTCCCCGATATGCTCCATATGCAATACAGCATAAAAATACAATTACAACTACACTAATTTTTACCCGCGTTTTCATTTTCTCTCCTCTCACTATCATAAAATGAGGTAGCATAGTAAAAGAGAATACCCTTAATAATCTGGGATATTCTCTTTTATATTTTCCTTATACTTTTGTATTAAATGCAACTATACCACATTACCTACATTCATTATTAGATTTCCGCCTCGGCAAGTATAAGTTATATTATATGTTTTAAGCACAGTCAACACTACACCTGTTAATTTATTATAATAGTATCCTGTATATGCAACATTACATTTCATATAATCAGCAGAAAATGATTGCGAATGTCTTTGTGTTACAAAATATGTATTATATCCATTATCTTCTGACCATACAGACTGCACTGTAGAATACCTTTGCATTGAGTCATTAACTAAGGTCTGCAATCCTAATTTACCGTAATCAGTTTTTATGCCTTTTAAATAGCAATATTGAATTGATGTACTTCTAGGAGAAATTGTAGGTTGAGCAGTTGGGACTATTTCATAGGACACGACCCCTTTGTCAATATCTTCTACATCCTTATAACTTTCTTCTACAGCTTCAATAAATTCTTCCACACTAAAATTGTCAAGAACACTCTCATCCTCTATTTGCATGTGAGCATCATACTTATCATTTAACATTTCAATAGCGTCATAGTATGTTTGATACTTATTATTGCCAGTGTTTCCATCACTAGCAAATGAAGTAAAGCATACAGACATTGCCATAATCATTGCCAAGACACTTGCTAAAAATTTCTTTTTCCCTTTCACGCTTTATCTCCTTTACAAAATTTTCATTTCGTAACAATTACGCATAAAAATATCCCATTGGCGTCATCTCCTCATCAATGGTATATCTTTTATCCTTTACCTATTGAAAACCCTGTAATTATTACTTAACATATTCTATTCCTTTTGTCAATATTTTCATTCTTTTTTTATATATCATTTTTTGTCTGATTATTCTTGTCTTTTTTTACTATTTTAATTCAATAATTTATTCTACACTGCGCCATTATTTCTTCTATTCCATCTCACGCCTCTCCCAATTTAAGATCGCTTCTTCCAAGCCTTTCCCACCATTCAAGTAATATTGATATATTGATTCAATTCTTAAATTTCTGGATCATTAAATTTTCTATCATATTCTTCTCCGCAAATTTCATTTATACAATAATTCTCTTGCTATGATGCTTCCGTCATCCATAGATTTATTGTCACTGCGAAAAATTTGCCTTTCTTTAAACTCATCATCAGTATAATAATCTAATACATATATTTTTCCATATTTTATCTCCGTCGGAAACAAAAAGGATGAATCCGGTATCGTCCGATCTCCTACGGGTATATTATTAAAATCTTCAGTACCTTCTTTCAGCTCCCATACCTCAACAGAATCATAAGAATTACTCTTTCTATTTAACCATATTTCATTCCATAAAATAGCCTGGTACTCTTTTCCGTTAATCATAAGCGCCCCTGTTTTCCATGGGTTGGAAGTATCAGCTTTTGCTGATAAATCTTCCGTATATATTTTTCGGGAGAATTTGTCAGTAAGTTGTGTTGCCATATTAGGAACACTGATTAGATTGGAGTAGTCATCTTCCTCATTCATTGTGATATGCTCAGCTCCATAGATCCCCATAATATCTTCATGTTTTAGTTGATTAAGTGACCATATAAAATTCTCAACCATCATATTTTCTCGATAGGTAAAAGCATCTTCCTCATTTTTTTCACTGTAAATTTTTCCTTGATTTATAATTTCCTGTGCCCGTTTATTGTTATCTGAGTTTTCTTGCCCGTGTTCTCTGAGATAACTAAGATATTGTTCACCCAAAGTATCATACTTATGTCCAACATCCGTTCCGTAAAAAATTGTTTCCGGACATGCTTTCTTTATTTTTTTATAAAACTCTTTATTTGCTCCTGTTGCACCTAAAGTTCCAGCTATCTCTTCCCACATTTCGTCTAATATCTCATCATTATCTTCCTGCATCCAAAGATTCAAAAATTCCGAACAATAAAATGGAAACTCCACAAATAAATAACGCATTCCATTTTCATGATAATATTGATTCCATAATTCAAATTCCTTATCAAGAATAGAAGGCACAGCATGGCCTTCGCCATATAAATAAATCTGACCGGAATAATTGGATGACTGGTATGATGTAAGACCTATAATAATCGTTGTAAAAACTACCAATAATAAAGAAATACTATTTTTCTTATTTATTTTCATACTACAATATTGCCTTTCTGCAAGTTAGACTCAAATTCACGGCATTCTGGATACCCGTTCTGATGAAGAGTTTTCGTTCACATAGAACTCGATTTCCTTTATTTTAGTAATCATTTGAATTTCAAATGCAGAAGATCCTCTTTCCACTGTTTTTGATGGTGTCTGTTCTGGCTTCAGCACTGGAAGTTCTACAAAACCAGCCTGTTTTAAAGCTGCTTCTTTTACTTTACGCAACCAATAATAGTAGGCATCTCTAGATAGCCCGTGCTGTTCACAATAAATATCAACTTTCTCCCCACTGGCTTTACAGTCTTTTATAATTGCAGCCCATTCGTGCAATCGAAATTGTCTGGTGGCTAACGTGGTGTTTATGATCAATACCTCCTGTAGTGTTTTTGGTAAAAAATGTGAAACACACTTTTTACACTTTACACACTATTATCCCAGATTTTGGAGGTGACAGAAAGTTGACGGGTTATTCACCATTTACCATATTGGTTCCTATACTAATAAGTTGAAAGATTGCCACACAAATATTTGCTACTGCAATAACTTTCATCACTTTCTCATTCCCATATTTCCACAAAAGAAAATATGTAATCAAAAGTAAAACTTGCATAAGTACTATTATGCTATGACTCTTTTTTCTTTCTTCTTGATCTAATTTCCTATTTTCGGAATCTACAGGACTATACTTCAGTAAAATTAATATTGATAAAATTATATATCCTTTTAAAATTTTACAGCTTATTATTTATCATCCCTATAAGGTCTTCAACAGTAAATTCCTCATTGAAATCCAAATCTTCTTCTGAAAAGTTTATATTATACTTTTCTTCAATTACACAAAATACTGTCATAATAGTTAGTGAATCGACATTCAACTCCAAAAATATTTTTGTTTTTTTTCCTATTTTTTCGCTAATCTCGATTCCATTTTCGGTTAGAACATCCTCTATATCTTGTATATTTATCATTTTCTTCTCCATATATCATATGCATATTCTAATAATTATCAAAAGCCCCATACTTTTTTTCATATCTCAATGCATACCGGAAACATAGGGTTCCCACGGCCATCCATACTACATTAACGACCAGATATACAAGAAACAATGAACTTGAAACTTCGTTGCCCAAGTATATATCCCGTACAATGTCGATTCCACTGGTAAACGGGATCAAATATATAATCGGAGCTCTGGACGGCGATAAAGTATTTGTAACTAAAAGCAACATTGTCTGAACGACTAGGACTAAAGAACCTACTTTTTTCTCACAAATACAAATACTCGCAAAAACCATTCCCATTCCAAACATTCCTACAAGCGACAGCAGACTAATCAGTATGGCTAATATAATGACCCCAATATCCTTCATACTATATCCTATCACTGCATTGCTAAACAAAAGAATCCCCGCATAAGTTACCAAATGGATTAAACAGCTGACTACCAGACGGAAAAATAAAATGCTTTCCATTGTATATTTTGACTGCAGTCTGACCTCAAAAATACCCCGAGATGTTTCTGACGAGATCGAGCTTACACAATAACCCAATGCTGCACTCGCATTCTGCCAGAAAATGTATCCAATTAGAACAAGTACATGTCCTCCTGCTTCATTCGTATTGTAAAATGCTACAAAGCCTTGATTGACTCCCATAAAGTAAACAGCAATAAAAGTACCTGTAAAAATAATAAAATCCATAAGCAACCCTATTCGATATCTTAAATATTCTTTTATATCTAAAATAATCTCCCATTTGACTGCATTAAAATAATTCCTCATTCTCCATCTCTCTTCTCTTTTTCATATAAATTTCTCTGATTTCTTCCGTTCCCATAGTTCTTTCCACTTCGCCGGCATTTTTTCCCTTAAATATAAAAATATAATGCTTTACCATCTCATTAAAAAATTCCAGATCATGTGAAGAAATAATAAACGTTTTTTTGTATGATTCTGCCAAATCCCGGATTAACATTTTCATTTCTACCTGAGATTCAATGTCCAGACCATTTGACGGCTCATCCATAATTAAAACTTTCATATCTGTACACAGCCCGCACAGGAGCATCGCTTTCTTTTTTTCTCCCATCGAAAGTGTTTCTACACGCCTGTTTAAAAAATTGGAGAACTGCAAAGCTTCTGTATATTTTTCAATTAGATTCTTTACTCCTCTTTCCTGAATTCCTTTCATTGCAGCAAAAAACATGATATTATCATATACTGTATTCTTGTATCGGAGCCCGCGTTCCCCTGCCGGAATCAGAACCATATTTTCTTTACACCACTTTAAATAGTTGTTTTCTCCATCTACCTGTATACTGCCAGATGAATAATCTAATAGCCCTGTTAATACCTTTATAAAAGTTGTTTTTCCAGCTCCATTTGGACCCAATAATCCATAAATACAACTTTCATCCAAATCAATTGTAGTGTTGAAATCAAAGAGTACCTGTTTGTTTTTATAAAATTTATTAAGATTATTTACTTCGATCATATACCTCCTCCTTATAGTTCATAGGAAAATTTTTCAATACATTCTTCATATAACAAATCCATATCTTCCTTCTTTCCATTAATATATGTAGGTATTTTAAATCTATTTTCCAGAATATTCTTTCTTCTCGCATATCATTTCGCTAAATATATGTGTATTCACAATCTCTTTCCGCAATATACAATATTCTTCTCAAATATTTTTTATTATCTTCTATATTTTTCTATAAAATTATTTCGTCTAGAAATTATTGTGATTATCTTTTAAATTCTGATTTTATTCTATCAGATTTTATTCTAAAAATGTTACATTTTGATTCTAAAGCATGTTTTTGTATTCTTTTGGTAAAATTATAGTAAATGATTCCAAAAATTAATTTTTAACAGAATTTTTTATGCAATTTAATTGGTATTTATTTTATTTATTAATGTATTACAGATTTATTCTGTAATGCATTCTTCGTTTTTATCTTTAAAATTGTTAGAATAAATCGAGGATGTGATATTATGAATATTCAATATAAATCTATCGGAAAAAGAATTAAGCTAAGAAGGAAAGAACTAAATATCAAGCAAAATGAACTTGCAGAAAAACTGAATATTTCCAATAATCATTTGTCATCTGTCGAGAATGGAAGAGAAAAGCCAAGTCTAGAACTTCTCTTAAATATATGTGAATTATTAAATGTAACCCCTGATTATCTATTATTAGGTAATATGCATACGAATGATATTTCTCAAGATATTCTTGCAAGTTTGAGACTCTGTACCGAAGAAGATGTTCTTTTAGCTCGTAATATTATAGAACTTTTAATCAAGAGAAATCGTAAAGACTGGAACAATCAACACGTTTTATAATATCAAATATCGCGTAGGCAAAATAGCTCTTGATTTTGTCTGCGCTTTTTAATTGCTATTTTGAAAAATTTTATGTAAAATAAATCTAACTAATACAGAAAGGTTTGGACATTATGAACATTTTTATATGCGACGATGACGAAAATATCATCAGCCAGCTTTCTACCTATATTCAGGAATATTTCAAAAAAAACAAATTAAAATGTCCCACTCTTATTCCCTGCTGCTCAGGTGAAACTCTTCTTTCCAGTCAGCAGTATCCGGATATTGTGTTTCTCGACATTGAAATGCCTGGTATGAGCGGAATTACAACCGCCGCCAAATTAAAGGAATTAAATCCGCATGTTATTATTTTTATCGTTACTTCTTTTATGGAATATCTCGACAGTGCAATGGAAATTCATGTGTTTCGGTACTTAAATAAACCCATAGACACGTTACGTCTTTTTCGCAACTTAAAAGATGCGCTTCGCATTTATAATGCTCAATCTCGCCAGATAGCAATCGAAACAAAATCGGAAGTTTACACTGCTTATACCCACGATATTATTTTTGTTGAAGCTCGTGAGCATAAAATAACTGTTTATACAACTAATGGCTCTTATAGTTCTATTCATTCTATAAATGATTGGGTGAATAAATTAAATGGATTATCTTTTTTCCAAACACATAAAAGCTATCTCATCAATCTTAAATATGTGTGTCACTTTACTCACGACACAGTTTATTTATACGATAACCGCTTTCAAGCTTACTTAACCCGAAGAAAATATACATTATTTAAAAACACTTATTTATTATATCTAGATAGCACGAAATAAAGGACCGAAACTACTATGTTGATTTCTCTATTCTATTTTCTCATTTACTGTATAGAAGCCTGTATTTTGAAGCAATATTGTAACTCATTATTTGTGCCACAGCGCTCGGCGGCAAAGCAATGGAGTGTTCTTTGTTTGCTTTATATGATTTTATTTCTTCTTTCCTTTGCGCAAAATGTTCTCCTTAACGTTTTTGCCTTTTGCTTAATAAACTGGATTTATATTGTATTTTCTTATCATCTACGATGGTACTATGCCCTTTTTCACACAGTTATGGTAACTACCATTATGGGATTAAGTGAATTCATGGTCTCAAATGCTTTTCATCAGCTTGCACTACACCTCTATACTTCCAATGACAGTCTGCAAAATGTCATACTTTTAGGTGTTGTAAGCAAACAATTATACTTCTTTATATTATATGGCCTGTCCCATATATGTAAATCAAAATCTTCTAATATCCCGCCCAATATTACCATCGCATTTATTTTGATTTCTCTTTTATGCTTTGGAATTACTTCTACATTATTAGTTATCGGATATTATGTTGAATTACCTACTCATTTTGGCTACTTAATGGCATTTAGCAGCCTTTTGCTTTTAATAGTCAATATATTTGTCTACTTTCTCTTCTCCTACACACTGAGGAAAAATGAGGAGTTTACACAAATGCATCTACAAATGCAAAAGGAATCTGATCTGGTCCATTTTTATCAGATGTTGGCCGAACAAACAGATGCCCAAAAACTTGTGATTCACGATATCAAAAAACACCTTTATGCAATTTCTTTATTGAATAATGAACATGAAAATCAAAAAATCAGCGACTACATAAAAAGTCTTACTCATTCTTCTCAACTCAAAGTTTCTATGCGCGTTTGCGAGAATGACTTTCTGAACGCTGTTTTCAACCGTTATCTGCAAAGATGTGAACATTTTCTTATTACATTGAATATCGATATACGAAAGCAGGCCTTGTCATTTATGGATGAATATGACATGACTTCTCTTTTTTGTAACCTTCTTGACAATGCAGTAGAAGCTGCCACTGGCTATCCGAATGCTTTTATCGAAGTATATGCTAGTTTTTCAAAGTCTCATAATCTGCTTCTACTTTCCGTGAAAAATTCGTGTATGCAGAAACCATCCATAGATACAAAAGGCCGTTTAAAAACGCAAAAATCTCCAAATGGCATTCACGGTACCGGACTGAAAAGTGTTCTCCGTGTAGTGAAAAAATATGAGGGAAACTATGAATTTTCCTACGATGATCAAAGTCATGTTTTCTCTACCGTTATTACACTGACAAATTCAAAGAAAGAAAAGTAAAATCCCGGAGAACTTCACATCCTCCGGGTCTTCTTCCGATCCATAATTTTACAAAATACAATCGCTGTTCCGGTGCTGATTGCTGTCGCTACAATTCCGGCTCCCACAATCGCAGTCGGATTTACACTTCCGTACTGGCTCCGAAAGGCAATGACATTCACCGGGATTAATTGGAGGGAAGAAATATTTAAAATGAGAAAGTTGCACATGGCGTTACTCGCCACAGGGCTTCCATGATTGAGTTTTCCAAGCTCCTCCATGGCTTTCAGACCTGCGGGCGTCGCGGCCCATCCAAGGCCGAGGAAGTTGGCGATAATGTTTGTAGTAATATGTTCGCCCGCTTTATGCCCTTCCGGAACTTCCGGAAACAAAAATCTCACAAATGGTTTGAGCATCTTCGCCCCTTTCTCAATCATCCCGGCCTTCGACGCAATTTCCATCAATCCCATCCAGAATGCCATGACGCCGATCATCGTAATGCAAAGTGTCACCGCCTCCTTGGATGAGTCTAGGGCAGCGTCCGTAATCTCCGGTATTCTGCCCGTAAATGCAGCGAAGATGATCCCAATCAGAATCATCCCCGCCCATAAAGAATTCAACATCGCTTCGACTCCTACACTTTGTTTTCCACATTATATGTGAAAATCCTGTGGATTATTTCTCGCTTTGAAGAATATCTTTGATTTTTATATTGTTTTTCTTTAATTTCAGATATACGATTTCCCGAAACAATGCATATAAAACCGATACGATGGGAATGAAAATCAACATTCCGACAACTCCCATCAGACTGCCGCCAATGCTGACTGCGGCCAGCACCCAAATAGAAGGAAGTCCCACCGAGTTGCCTACCACATGCGGATAGATCAGGTTTCCTTCAATCTGCTGCAATACCAGAAACAATACGATAAACCATAGCGCCTGAATCGGATGAATCATAAAGATCAGAAACGTACCGACAGCGCACCCAATAAACGCCCCAAAAATCGGGATCAGAGCAGTAAAGGCAATCAGAATTCCGATCAGCCATGCATACGGCATCTTAAATATACTCATGGCAATTACAAACATTGTTCCAAGAATTACTGCCTCCATACATTGTCCTGTCAGAAAATTGGAAAATGTCCGGTATGTCAGAGAACAAACCTCGATAGCCGCCTCTGCCCTGCCCTTCTGTACAAAAGCAAACAGAACCTTTTTCGCCTGCACCCCAAGTTTCTCCTTCTGAAGTAGAATATAGCAGGCAAATACAAAAGCAATAAAAAACGTCGCAAACCCACTTACAATATTTACCGCCGCGGTCACACCGGACTCGACAATATTTCCTGCACCGTTGGACACCCAGTCTACCGCAACTTCAATGACCTTATCCCAATTAAACTCTAATTGATTGACGTAAGCCATCACTTCCTTATTATTGTGGAACCAGTCGTTTGCCCACTCCTGTACTTTAGGAATAAAGGTTTGAATACTGTATCCTAATTTGGCAATCGTACCTGTTAATTGTGGAAGAACACCAAAGAGGACGGCTGCCACAATTCCGATCACAAAAATAATGGTAAGGACAAGGCTGACCGGTCTTGCCGTTTTCCTGACTATTTTATATTTTTCTTTCCACTTTTCCTGGATCAGCCTGTTTTCGATGAAATGCATCGGCACATTGAATACAAACGCAATCGCCCCTCCGAGAATGAAAGGAAACACAACCCCGATCACAAATTTGACCGCCTGAAATACAATCGTATATTTCCAGAAACACAAAATAATCAGTGCAGTAAATACGATCAGATGCCTTATTTTTTTCATATTCTCGTTGTTTAATTCCATATAAAGTCCCCTTTATCTGAGTTTAAAACGGATTGCTTTTAAACACTGAATCACCGGAATATTTAATATCGCAAGTCCATAAACCGTGAAAAGCTGTGTTATATTGAGAGTTGTAACACTAAATATGCCATGCAATGCCGGAATTGTCAATACTCCTGTAATCAGAACAAACCCGATCAGGAAAGCTCCCTGGAGATAAATATTATTAAAGAACCCTTTCTTAAACAACACCGGCCTGTCTGCCTTACAGTTATATCCATGGAAAAGTCTGGATGTACAGAGTGTTCCAAACGCCATCGTACTTCCGAGCAGTGCTCCTTCGCTTGTATACCCAATCATAAAAGCAATCATAGTCATTACGCCAATAGAAAGTCCTTCTGTCACAATCTTAGCCAAAAAATCTCTGGTCAGAATGGATTCATCTTTCTGTCTTGGCTTTTCATCCATAACGTCTTTTCTATGCGGCTCCAGTCCAAGGGCAATCGCCGGAAGACTATCTGTCAACAGATTGATAAACAACAGGTGAACCGGAGCGAACGGAACCGGAAGACCAGCGATGGATGCGTACAGAACCGCAAGGATTGCTCCGAAGTTTCCGGATAACAGGAACTGAATCGAACTCTTGATATTTCTATATACATTTCTTCCGTTCTCCACTGCCTTGACAATCGTGGCAAAGTTATCATCCGTCAGAACCATGGATGCAGCATCCTTTGCTACCTCGGTTCCTGTAATACCCATGGCAACACCTACATCTGCCTGCTTCAGTGCCGGTGCATCGTTGACGCCGTCCCCGGTCATAGATACGATATTGCCTTTCTCCTGCCATGCTTTTACGATTCGGATCTTATGCTCCGGTGAAACACGGGCATACACAGAAATATGTTCTACAAAATCTTTCAGTTCAGCGTCAGACATGGTCTCAATATCCGCACCCTCACACGCCTCGGATTCATCTTTAAGGATTCCAATCCTCTTTGCAATGGCCGCTGCCGTAACCTTGTGGTCTCCTGTAATCATCACCGGCTTGATTCCGGCCCGGATACATTCTGCTACCGCAGCTTTGGACTCTTCTCTTGGCGGATCCATCATAGAGATCAGACCGAGGAATGTCAGGTCATCTTCATCATCTTCTACAATCTCTGTCTTTGTCTCCAGTCTCTTATATGCAAATCCGAGAACTCTAAGTCCCTGTCTGGAGAAATCCTGATTGACACTGGCAATGTGCTTCCGGTCCTCATCTGTGATCGGCTCTTCCTCACCATTTCTGCGTACTTTGCACATTCTTCCAGAAAGAACATCCACAGCGCCTTTGACAAACATGATAACACCCTCACTCGTCTCATGTACGGTAGACATGAGCTTTCTGTCACTGTCAAACGGCACTTCCGAGATTCTTCCATATTTTTGCCGGATCTCTTCCACATCCATTCCACAGTTTCCTGCAAAGGTGACTAGAGCTGTCTCTGTCGGATCCCCAATCTCCTGCCCGTTTACATTCTTTGCATCGTTGCATAAAATACTTGCAAGCATCAGCCTTCTGACCTCGTCCTGCTCTGTGGAGACTTCCTCCTTTGACATTCTATGCCCTGCAATGTAATAATCTTCCACTGTCATCTTATTCTGTGTCAGCGTTCCTGTCTTATCAGAACAGATAACAGACACACTGCCCAGACCTTCTACAGCCTGGAGTTTTCGGATGATCGCATGTTCTCTTGCCATCTTCTGCGTACCAAAAGAAAGTACGATTGTTACAATAGAACTCAATGCCTCCGGAATTGCCGCAACCGCAAGCGCAACCGCAAACATAAATGCATCTCCGAAAGATTCTCCTCTCCACACGTTGATTCCCATGAGGATTGCACAGAGAATCAGAATAAGGATAGAAAGTTTCTGACCAAACTGATCCAAATTGACCTGGAGCGGTGTTCTCTTCTCAGACGTCGTCTTTAAGAGGGATGCAATCTTTCCAACTTCCGTCTCCATACCAATACCAGTAACAACAAATTTTCCTCTCCCGTATGTGACGAAGCTTCCGGAAAATACCATGTTCACCCGGTCGCCAAGCGGCACCTCCCCCTCAATCAAGTCTATGCTCTTCTCTACCGGAATGCTTTCTCCTGTCAGTGCGCTCTCATCTACTTTGAGACTTGCCTGTTCGATAATCCTTCCATCCGCCGGAACCTGATCTCCTGCTTCCAGAATGACAATATCACCGACTGTCACTTCCCTGGACGGGATCTGCATGACAGTTCCATCACGCTCTACTTTGGCCTCTGGTCCGGAAAGCTTCTTTAGACTGTTCAGAGATTTTTCCGCCTTCACAGTCTGCACCGTTCCAAGAATTGCATTGATTGTGATGACAATCAGGATTACCGCCGCGCTTTCTGCATCCCCGAGAAAACCTGAGATGATTGCCGAGATAATCAGAATGATAACAAGGAAATCCTTGTACTGCTCCAGAAAAATCATCCCGATGCTTTTCTTCTTCTCTTCCTGAAGCTCATTTGGCCCGTACTTCTTCTGATGTTCCCGCACCTGCTCACTGGAAAGCGACTCCAAAGAGCCGTTAATCTGCATCCTGGTCTCATCAGATCCCATCTGATAATACTGTTTCATTTTTTCCTCCTCCACTTTCTTATAGGGTTCACCATTTTTTCATTTGCGATTCATACAGAAAAGTAAAGTATAAAAAAAGAGACTTTTACTGCACCACGCTCATGCAATAAAAGTCTCACCGTTTCATACTCGATCCGGGCAGAATCACTGCCGTACTGACGAACCTGTAACGCTTAATATAAGCGCCAGTTACTCCCTTTTATCAGATATTAATATAACGATTTTTTCTTAAAATGTCAACCTCTATCTCTGTAAATTTTCCATAAACAAGTAGCATTGGTATAAAATGGCTGCCGTACATTCCCGCACGGCAGCCAACATACTATCTACTATCCTATGTTTAAAACAGATTAGTTTGTGATTGTCATCTCTGTCTCTTTGTCAAATACGTGAATCTTTTCAGCATCAAATGCGAATTTCACTGTATCTCCGTTTCTTGCTGTTGTTCTTGGATCAACACGAGCTGTCATAGTAGCTCCTTCGTAATCAAAGTGTAAGTAAACTTCTGCACCAAGCATTTCATATACACGAATTGTAGCTTCGATCACTGTGTTCGGAGAAGATGCGATGAACATCGGCTCATCGTGCACGTCTTCCGGACGAATACCAAGTACAACCGTCTTTCCAGCATATCCACCATCGATAAGCTTCTTTGCTTTTGCAGGCGGAAGTTCGATCTTAGCCGGACCTACATTTAATAAAACTTTGTCTCCATTTACTTCACATTTTGCATCCAGGAAGTTCATCTGAGGAGATCCAATGAATCCAGCAACAAACAGGTTGCATGGCTCATCGTACAGTTTTCTTGGAGTATCTACCTGCTGAACAACACCAGCATTCATAACTACGATTCTTGTACCGAGTGTCATAGCCTCTGTCTGGTCATGTGTTACGTAGATGATTGTTGTACCAAGTCTCTGATGTAATTTGGAGATCTCAATACGCATCTGTCCTCTTAATTTCGCATCCAAGTTGGAAAGAGGCTCGTCCATAAGGAATACCTTCGGATTACGAACGATCGCACGTCCCATAGCAACACGCTGTCTCTGTCCACCAGAAAGAGCTTTCGGCTTACGGTCAAGCAGTTTCTCAAGATCAAGGATCTTTGCTGCTTCACGAACCATCTTGTCAATCTCCGGTTTCGGAACTTTTCTTAATTTCAGTCCGAATGCCATGTTGTCATAAACTGTCATATGTGGATACAGAGCGTAGTTCTGGAATACCATCGCAATATCTCTGTCTTTCGGCTCAACATCGTTTACTACTTTGTCGCCAATTTTCAGTTCTCCGGATGTGATCTCTTCCAGTCCGGCAACCATACGAAGGGTTGTAGATTTTCCGCATCCTGAAGGTCCTACGAAAATGATAAATTCTTTATCAGCAATTTCAAGGTTGAAATCTTTAACAGCCTCGAAACCGTTTGGATAAACTTTATTAATATGTTTCAATGATAAACTTGCCATCGGTGCTTCCTCCTAAATTTTAACCGTTTTTATTCGATGTAATTAGTATAAAAAAAAATGGTCAAAAACGCTAGTGCATGATTGCACAAACATTTTTGGGGATTCTGTACAAGGTGCCGAACTCTTTTGGGTCATATCTCACCTTTTTTCCCGATCATTTCCTGGTAGATATCCCGCTTACTTACCCCTCTGTCTTTTGCGGTCCGTTTCATAGCCTCCTTTTTATCCATTCCCTGGTTTAAATAAATCTGCAGATGCTCTTCCACAGAAAGTGGCATCCACCCTTTCTTTTGTTCCTCCTCCACTTCCTCCTGACTCTTTCCCTCCAGGACGAGTACACATTCTCCTTTTGGCGGCACTTCCTCATAATACCTGACGGCTCCTCCAAGACTATCGCTGTATACAGTCTCGTACTTCTTTGTAAGCTCCCGGCACACCGTGATTCTCCGGTGGCTGCCAAGAGTGTTCTCCAGTTCTCTTAATGTCTTTACCAGTCTGTGCGGCGCTTCATAGAAAATCATTGTCCTAGTCTCCGTACACACCTCATCCAGTATACGGCGGCGTTCCTTCTTATCTTGTGGCAAAAATGCCTCAAAAGCAAACCGTCTGGTCGACATTCCGGACAAAGTCAGCGCCGTAATGCAGGCACACGCCCCCGGAAGCGATGTGACAGCGATGCCTGCTTCCTTACACATGCGTACCAGCTCTTCTCCCGGATCTGATATCCCTGGAGTGCCGGCATCCGTTATGAGCGCAACATCCTTGCCCTCCTGCAATTTTTCCACCAATTTTCTCCCTTTTTCGATTTTATTGTATTCATGGTAACTTGTCATGGGTGTACGGATCTCAAAGTGATTCAACAATTTAATACTGTTTCTCGTATCTTCCGCCGCAATCAGATCCACTTCTTTTAAGATCCGGATCACACGGAACGTCATATCTTCCAGATTCCCTATCGGAGTCGCACACAAATATAATGTTCCTGCCATAGTTCCTCCTTTACTTTTCTCCTGCCCTTCCCATCCCATAGTTGGTGAGAAGCTCCCCGGTATAACTTCCATCCTTTTCATAGACAATCAGTGGAGGATCCACCTGCATCCGTGATCTGCCCTTATTACTCCCCTCGATCAGAACCATATTGGGCTCCTTATCCACATAAGGATGGACAAAGCGGATTCTCTTCGGCTCAATCCCATAACTTGTCATCTTTGTAAAAATCTCCGCCAGACGAAACGGTCTATGTACCATATAGAATCTCCCATGGAATGTCAGAAGTCTTGCGCTCTCTCGCAAAATATCATCCAAAGTACAGAGTACCTCATGTCTGGCGATCGTCTTGGCACTGTTGACATTCTGAATCCCATGCTTCCCGATCATATAGGGTGGATTTGTTGTGATGACGTCAAAAGAAGCAGCCGGAAAGTAGTCTGCCGCTTCTTTAATATCACCTGTCTTTATCGTAATTTTGTCTTCCAGATGGTTGTGAACGACACTTCTTCTGGCCATATCCGCGCTTTCCTCCTGGATTTCCAAACCTGTAAATTCCTCTCCGTCCGTCTTGACTGTCATCAAAATGGGAATGATCCCTGTCCCGGTGCCGATGTCCAGAGCACGCTCGCCCCTTTTGACCTTTGCGTAGCTGGCTAAAAGCACAGCATCCATTCCAAAACAGAACTTTCCCGGATGCTGAATAATCTCATATCCATGAGTCTGCAGATCATCCAGGCGCTCCCCATCTTTTAACTTACACATTGTCCAATTTCGACGCTCCTTCATTTTTCTCAAGTGCTACAAGCTCTTTCATTTCCTCTTTGGAAAGGCGCATATCATTTTTCTTTCTGCGTGACTTGAATTTCAGCTCAGAAGCCTTATACTCGCGTATCTCTTTCTCGTCGTTTTCCAGTGTCACAACTACCTTGACTAGCTGCCTCAATACACTTAAACTCTGCACTTCTCCCCGCAGTCCTTCTGGTGTTGTCACCGTATCGCCTGTGGACGGCAGCCTGCTGTTAAGCTTCTCATATGTCTCCTGCTCATTTGTCAGACAACACATCAGTCTTCCACACACACCGGAAATCTTGGTCGGATTTAGAGACAGATTCTGCTCTTTCGCCATCTTGATGGAAACTGGCGCAAACTCCGAAAGATAGGTGTGGCAACAGAGCTCCCTTCCGCAGATACCGATGCCCCCCCGCAGTTTCGTTTCATCACGAACTCCGATCTGCCTGAGCTCAATCCTTGTCCTGAACACCGCTGCCAGATCTTTTACAAGCTCCCGAAAGTCAATTCTTCCGTCTGCCGTAAAATAAAACAGTACTTTATTATTGTCAAATGTATATTCCGCATCAATCAATTTCATCTCCAGCTTATGTTTGCGAATCTTCTCCAGGCAGATTTGGAACGCTTCTTTCTCTTTTTCACGGTTACGTTCTTCGATCTTTCTGTCCTCGTTATTCGCAAGGCGGATCACTGACTTTAACGGCTGCGTGATCTGGTCTTCCTCCACTTCTTTCGGACCCATCACTACATGTCCAAACTCAATCCCCCGCGCCGTTTCGACAATCACCTGCTGTCCCTTCTTTATATGAAATTTACCAGGAGCAAAGTAATAAATCTTTCCGGCCGGTCGGAACCGGACTCCTATAATTCTTGTCATATTCTAGTTCTCCTTTATCGTCAATAGCAAAAGCTCCATCACCAGCTCAAAGTTGACATTTGCTTTCAGCCTTGTCTTCGCCTTTTCCAGTGCCTTAAGGATTGTCTCGATCCCCTCGTAAGAGCTTGTATTGGCACTTTCTTTGATATATTTCATCTGATCCGAGAAAATCACGCCATTGATATCCTTCGTTGCCTTATAAAGCAAAACGTCCCGGTACCATACACTGATCAGGTCCAGAATATCATCCACTTCCACTTTATAAGAGGAAAGACTCTTGAGCGCCTTTAAAAGCTCCGGAAGCTCCATGTCCTTGATATACTTCATCATCTGGAGCGTCTCTTCCTTGATCTCATTAAAATGCTCCGATGTAGCCAGCATAATTGCCCTTCCCATATTACCCTGGGCAAAGGCGGTGCAGACATCCGCTTTGTAATCCGGTATCTGCATCTGCTCCATCAGATACTTCTTTATGAGCGCATCTTTTACATTTTTGATCTTTAGCATTACACATCTGGACAAAATCGTAGGCAAAAGACTTTCTGCATTTTCTGTAAGAAGAAAAATCACCGCATACTCCGGCGGTTCCTCAATCGTCTTGAGCAATGCATTCTGTGCCTGTACCGTCATCATGTCCGCATCCGGTACAATGTAGATCTTATATTTTCCATTGTACGGCCGGATCATAATATCATTATTGATCTGCACACGCACCTCTTCTACGCTGATTGTATTCGGCTTCTCATGCACCACCCGGATGATATCCGGATGATTGCCAGAAAGCGCCTGACGGCAGGAATGACATTCATTACAAGGCTCCGCCCCTCCGCGTTCGCACTGAAGCGTCATCGCAAATAATTGTGCAAACATCTTTTTCCCGGATCCGCGCTCCCCATTTAAAATATAGGCGTGAGAAATCTGTTTCTGAGTAACGGCTTTCTGAATATAGGATACTAAATCCTTACGTCCAACAACATCTTTAAATCCCGTCATTATTTTCACCTTCTTTATTCTATGTCAATCCCCGATTCTGGTAAATCTAATCCAATATAATTATATCACAAATAATTCTGAATATATAGCATTATTTCTTGAATGCACTCTTCCAGCACCACATTTTGAAAACGTCTGTCTATCCCACATCGTTTTAGATTCACTTCGCTGAAATCTATTGTATCTGCCAGAAATCTTCTGCACATTTCCGCATACTTTGGTTCCTCCTGAAGCCGCTCCCTCATAAGTGCCCGAGACAGCCGCTCTCCATCCTCTACCTCCACATAAATAGGTACAATCCGTTTCTGTCCAAAATATCCACACAGCTTTTCATAAGACTCCAGCGTACCGATCATCAGGTAATCCTCTTCGTTTAAGCGGATTCTTCCGTCATCCGCCGTAAAATATTTCCAGATTCCGTGTACAGTATCATACTCCCGAAGCTCAATCACTCTGCCCGCCCTCTGAAAATTCTCAAGCGTTTCCTCCCCCACAAAAAAGTACTCTTCTCCATCCCTTTCCTGCTCCCGCATGGGTCTCGTCGTATAAATCGTAACTGTATGAAGAAATGTCATCCTTTTCTTCAGTTCTTTAAATATGGTATCTTTTCCCGATGAACTTTTCCCCATCAAATAGAAAATCTTACCCATTTATCCACACTCCTATTCTGTTTTCCTCAATCGTCCCTTCAATAGAGAATCCCATATCACGATATTGACAAAGAATCCGAGCCGCCTCCATTGAGATCCGCTCACCCGGAACAAGTATCGGGCTCCCCGGAGGATAAAGATATGCATATTCCAGAGCAACCAGGCCCGCACAGTCCTCAAAACTTACACTTTTCTTCTGTTCTTCAGGAATGTCCCCCATCTCGCATGGAAGATAATTTTGCTCCACTGGCGGAAGCTGCGTCTGAATCTTTTTACTATCCTGACAGGTTTCAATCTGTTTGTCAATCTCCAGAAGGGCTTTTTCCAATCTCTGAAATCCCTCCTTGGTATCTGCCACGGACGTCATCGCCAAGACGTAGCTTCCCGACGTCATTTCCATCTGCAAATGATAATCCGTAAGCAGTCTTCTGGAAAGTTCTCTACTTGACAGACTCGTCCCATCTGTGGCAATCACAATCTTCGATCTGTCATAACTTCGTATTTGCTTTGGCTCACATAGGCGCAAATGTTCCATCCTTTTAAGACTTTTTCTGAGCAGCCCCAGATTGTCCACATACTGCGTAAAAATTTCCTGCGCCCTTGTCTCCAGAAGATGAACACAAGCGTCAATGCCTGCCATCAAAACATAAGAAGGACTGCTTGACTGTAACATGTGAAGGTAGTGTCTCACCCGCTTCCGATCCGCCAGTGTTCCGTTCATATGAAGAAGAGCGGTCTGTGTCAGCGCCGGAAGTGTCTTGTGTACACTGTGTATAACAATATCTGCTCCTAGTCTATTCGCATTTTCCGGAAAATAGTCGTCAAATCCGAAATGTGCTCCATGAGCCTCGTCCACAATCAACGGAATCTCATGGTGGTGCGCTATCTCAGCAATCGCCCGAATGTCCGAGACTACTCCGTCATAGGACGGAGAAACTATCATAACCGCCCGGATTCCCGGGTGTTCCGTGATCATCTCCTCTACATCCCCCGCTCTGATCTGACCACTTAGCACCGAATCTCCGTCTTCTTTCCTTGGGTAAATGTAGACCGGCTTGAGTCCAAACATTTCAGCAGCATGGTAGACAGATTTATGACAGTTCCTGGCAATCAGAACTTCATCTCCTCTTCTAGTGCATCCCGCCAGAGCGCTCAGAATCCCTACAGTGCTTCCATTGATAAGAAATCTTGTCTCTTCCGTACCATAGACGGCTGCCGCCCTCTTCTGCGCTTCCATAAGTATTCCTTCGCAATGATGTAGATCATCAAATCCCTCAATTTCTGTAATATCTATATGAAATGGAAACTCCTCTTCCATAATCATTTTATTTCTCTTGTGTCCCGGCATATGAAAGCCGTAGTAATCTGATTGTGCATAACCGCTTAATTTTTCATATAGTGTCATACGAACCTCCTGCATTTACCGGAAAATGCCCAGACACATTCCGGAATTGTAAACGAGCACCAATATTATTGACAAATCGGACTTTAGCTCGTCACCATTGTTAAAAAATGCTGCCCCTTAGTAAGGGCAGCCATTCTTGTGTCTTATCTCTGTTTTATTCCTTGTCTTAGATTTCTCCCGCACTCTATTCTGAGAATACCTTTACATTGTAAATAGCATTCTGTATTTCCTCCGCCGTCTCTCTGTTTCCCGTATTTAAAACAGCAAAAATCTGGCATCCGTAATCTGCCCCGAATTTACCGGAAGCGATCAAGTAGCGGATCTCATTCTCAAGATCATAACGGATTGTCGCATAGTAAAGTCCCTCATTATCATAGGACTGAAATTCTTCGATCTGATAGGATGTGCCGCCAATAACATCTTCATAAAGCGCCGCACATTCCTGCTCTGATTTTGGAAAACTTTCTGAAGAAATCCCTTCCCCAAAATATTCCATCTTGATTTCTCCCACTTTTCCATCCAGAACAATCTCACTGGCACTCTGCTTCGTACACTCGAACCTATCTGACAAATCAATCTGTATTTCCTGATTCCCCAACTGGTAGACTTCCTCTGAAATCTCGCTCTGCCCTGTTTCCTCTGCAGAACACCCTGTTGACAGAACCGCAGTCAAAACGCAGAAACTCAGAAGTGCAACCCTCATCTTTCTGTAGATTCTCCTCATATCCTCTCTCCTTCTTTCCCTAATCCCAGTTTATCGTCAGAAAGTTGCCTTGTCAAATTTATTTGAGTTTTTTCGCCAAAATTTGTAACTAATCAGCCGTCTGTTCTGAAATCAATCAGAAAAATCTATGAAAAAGACCTCATATGAATCATACGACTCATATGAGGTCATAGAGCGTGAAGCATCGGGGATTCGAACCCCGGACAACTTGATTAAAAGTCAAGTGCTCTACCGACTGAGCTAATGCTCCATAATACCAATAAATGCCCAAAGCCGGAATCGAACCAGCGACACGAGGATTTTCAGTCCTCTGCTCTACCAACTGAGCTATCTGGGCTTATCCTCTAAAATAAAAAAGGACAAAAAAAATTGCGGGGGCAGGATTTGAACCTACGACCTTCGGGTTATGAGCCCGACGAGCTTCCAGACTGCTCCACCCCGCGTCATTATAAAGTTATAATATATTATAGCACATTTCTCAGAAAATATGCAAGTGGATGGAGGTGGATTCGAACCACCGAAAGCGTTGCTAACAGATTTACAGTCTGCCCCCTTTGGCCACTCGGGAATCCATCCATAATACCAATAAAACTGGTAGAGCCAACGATCGGACTCGAACCGATAACCTGCTGATTACAAATCAGCTGCTCTGCCAATTGAGCCACGTTGGCATATATTTGATTAAGCCACGCAGGCAAATGCCGATTGGCAATGGGACCTATAGGGCTCGAACCTATGACCCTCTGCTTGTAAGGCAGATGCTCTCCCAGCTGAGCTAAGATCCCAAAACGACCCGGATGGGACTCGAACCCACGACCTCCGCCGTGACAGGGCGGCGCTCTAACCAACTGAGCCACCGGGCCAAATTTTTAAGACACTGTACCTTCAAAACCACATATAAGTCCACATTCCATCCTGCTTTCCTATCCACC
>OAWD01000183.1_pt1 | contig 61705 bp, 52 predicted proteins | sample 1495361 | NCBI WGS metagenome assembly OAWD01 (sample SAMEA2580130, study PRJEB22360) | human gut metagenome | biome: human gut; feature: human-associated habitat; material: faeces | place: Denmark | collected 2008/2010 | reverse complement strand
AGAATGGTCAGGTTGAGGGAGCGGGGCCGGGGGGCGGGGAAAGCCATAAGCTCCTCGCGCTCCTTAAGGATACGGCGGGACTTCTGCCACTCCTCGGGATAGCTCATGCGGATCTCGTCGAGGATGTTGAAGAACACGTCGGCGTCGATGACCTTGAACTGAGCGTTCTTGCCGAAAGGCGGCTTGGCTTCCTCGATCAGCCCTTCGAGCTCATCGACCAAGCTGACGATCCTATCGCCAGGAAAATTCTCGCCCGGCATCCGGTCTCCTTTCATAGGTAACATATCATCGTGCTAGTTTACCACATGCCACCAGGCAATAAGAAACGTCACGAAAAGCGATGTTTAAGCGCTTCGACCACGTTGGACGGGACAAACGTCGATACATCGCTGCCGAGCGAGGCGATCTGGCGAACGACCGAGCTCGAGATATAGCCGTACTGCGGCGCACTCATGACAAAGATGGACTCCAGCTCGCTATCCAGGCGATAGTTAAGGTCGGCCTGCTGCAGCTCATACTCAAAGTCGGTCATGGCGCGCAGACCCTTGACCACGGCCCCCGCCCCCTGCTCACGAGCGAAGTCGACCAAGAGGCCGGTAAAGGGCAGGACCTCGACGCCGTCGATATCACCGAGCGCCTCGCGGGCCAGCGCCACGCGCTCATCGAGCATAAACGTGGTGCCCACACCGTTTTTACCCTGCGACTCGGCAACAGCGACGATCACGCTGGGAAAGATGCGGCGGGCGCGGCGGATCACATCGATATGGCCAAACGTGATGGGATCGAAGGTGCCCGGGACGATCACGCGATTAATAGTGTCACTCATGGGCGTCCTCCGGGGATACTGCCTCGTCATTTTCGTTAGCATCAGTGCCGCCGTCATTGCTATCGCCGACCCAACGGAGCAGGTCGACCGAGGTAATGCCGTAGCGCTTCTCACGTACAGTCTCAAAGTCTGCCGGATGCGCGCCCGCATCGGCGGCGGCATGCTCAAACAGGGCGTAAGCGCCAGACGCAAGCAGACCCTGCTGGGCCAGATTCTGCAGCAGTTCCTCGACCGGCTCGGCACCAAAAGCATAGGGCGGGTCGAGCAGGACCAGATCAAAGGGGCCGCCCGGTATACGACCGCGTGAGGCACTCGTCAGCATGTCGCCCGTGACCACGCGCCAACGCGCACGGTCACGGCAGAGCGACTCAATATTCTTGGTAATGAGCCGCGCGGCGTTGCGATCGATCTCAAACGTCGTGAGCGAGCGGGCCCCACGAGAGAGCATCTCTAACCCTAAGGCACCGGAGCCGCCAAAGGCGTCCAACACACGAACCTCGTCCAAATCGAAATCGAATGCCGACATGACCATAGATGCGCACGCCTCGCGCACGCGATCAGTCGTGGGGCGGGTGACATCGCGACCACGGGGCTCCTCGATCTTACGACCGCGCCATTCGCCGCCGATGATTCTCATCCTCCGCTGACCTCCTTAAAGATATGTCGATAACGCATGGCGACCGCGTCGCGCAAGGGACGCGTCGCCACAGAGTCAAGGTTGCAAGCATACCGCAAGAGCTCGACCGCGTCCAAATGGGCCCACTCGATCAGCTCCTCGTCGGCATCCAGGTCGACAAAGCGCAGGGTCACACCACCATGCTGGCGATAACCCAGGATTTCGCCCTCATGGCGCAGGCGCAGGTCCATCTGGGCGAGCGTAAAGCCATCCGAGGTTTTTTCGAGCGATTGCAGACGATCTTGCGCCGCCGATGCGCCGCCGTTGCCCTTGGAGTGCGTCATGACCAGGCACGTGCCCGACACGCCGCCACGGCCCACGCGGCCGCGCAGCTGGTGCAGGGCAGCCAAACCAAAACGCTCGCCGTTCTCGATGACCATGACGGTGGCGTTGGGCACGTCAACGCCCACCTCGACCACCGTAGTCGAGACGAGCACGTCAATCTCGCCACGCTTGAAGGCATCGATAACCTGGTCCTTCTCCCCCGCTGGCATGCGGCCGTGGAGGCGCTCGATAGTGAGACCCGGCAGCGCCAGACGCAGGCGGTCGAGCTCGGTCGCCGTATCATGCAGCGGCACGGGGACCGTCACGCGGCCCTCCTCGTCGCGGGCGATACCGGGCACGTCCTCCAACTCATCGGCCGAGTCACTCGGCTCCACGAGCGGGCAAATCACGTAGGCCTGCTGACCTTTTTCATGCGCTTCGCGGATGGCGCCATAGGCGAGGTCGCGGCTCGACTCGGTGAGCACGCGTGTCGACACGCCAGCGCCAGGGACGGGCCGATGGCGGATGATGCTCGTATCCAGATCGCCGTAGACCGAAAGCGCCAGCGTACGCGGGATGGGCGTTGCCGTCATAACGAGCAGATCGGCACCGGGGCCCTTCGCGCGTAGGGCGTTGCGCTGGCCAACGCCAAAGCGGTGCTGCTCGTCGATGACAACAAGCGACAGATGCTTGAACGCAACGTTATCCGAAAGCACCGCATGGGTGCCAAAGAGCACGTCAAGCTCGCCCGATTCCAGCTGGGCATGGATGCGCTCGCGCTCTGCGGCCGGCGTGGCGCCCGTCAGAAGCGCCCAGGACATGCCGGCCTGCGAGAGCAGAGGGCCGGTCTTATCGGCATATTGGCGCGCCAGCACGCCCGTGGGCGCCATAACGCAGGCCTGCGTGCCGCTATCGGCAGCCACAGCCAGCGCGCAGGCGGCAACGGCGGTCTTACCGGTACCGACATCGCCCAGCAGCAGACGGTTCATCACGCGCCCGCCATCGCACATATCGTGCAGGATATCTTGGAACGCGGCCTCCTGCTCGTCGCTCAGCGAAAACGGAAGGGCCTGTTTAAGCGCGCCCAGATGCTCGCCCGCAGTGTGGGCATAGGGCACCACATCGACCAGGCCGCCGTCGTTGCGCAGACGCAGCGCCAGCTGCAGGTAGAGGCACTCCTCGTAGGCAAGACGCCGGCGTGCGATGTCGCGCTCAGCCATGCTCGAGGGAAAGTGGATCGAACGCAACGCGCGGGCATTGCTCATGAGCTTCCGCTTTGCGCGCAGCGGCGCGGGAATCGGATCGAACGGATTGCCGACGACCTCGAGCGCGCCGCTTACGATGCGGCGCATCCACGCCTGGCTCACGCCATCGCTCACGTAATGGACCGGCAGAATGGTGCCTGCGGCGCGCCCGTCCTCGAGCTTTTCAAAGTGGGGCGAGGCCATCTGCTTAAAGCCGTAGGCAAACTCGACCTTGCCCATCACGGCCAGGCGGTCGCCCTGCTTAAGCTGCTGGGCAATCCAGGGCTGGCGGAAAAAGGCGACCTGCAGAACGCCCGTCTCGTCAACAAGTGAGACCTCAGTCACCTGCATGCGCGGACGCGGCTGCTTTTGGACGATACGGTCGACCGTGGCGATGATGGTGCACACGGTACCGATGAGCGCCATCTCGATGGACCACGAACGGGTAAAGTCGAGGTATCGATGAGGGATATGGAGAAGGAGGTCCCCCACCGTCCGAATTCCCAGACGGCGAAGGGCCTCCTCACGTTTACCCGAAACATATTTGAGTCGCGCGATATCCTCGTCGAGCGCATTGCTCTGGGCAAAGCGCTCCGAGACGCGCGGCACGGAGCACAGCTCGGACATGGGCGGTTGCCTACTCGATCGAGAAGATCACGGGATAGAGCGGCTGCTCGCCACGATGGGCGTCAATCTCCAGATCGGGCTGAGCCTCCTCGATAGCGTCGACGATCTCCTGGAAGGCCTCATCGGACAGCTCCTCGCCAGCCAGAATCGTCAGCGCGTCGCCTTCCTCTTCCTCCTGCATGCGGTTGATGCAGTCGAGCGTGACCTGCTTCACGTCGGAGCCGACCACGTCGATGGAGCCGGCGATGATACCCATGACGTCACCGGAGTGAATCGGAGAACCGTCAGAGGCACTGGAGTCGCGCACGGCGCGGGTGACCTCGCCATCGCGGACCTCGCTGATGGCGTCGACCATGGCGGCGACGGCATCCTCGAGCTCGGAATCGGGCAGGACCGCGAACAGCGCAGAGAAGGCCTGTGGAACGGTCTTGGTGGGAACGACGGCGACCTTCTTGTCCGTGCAGGCAGAAGCGGCAGCCTCGGCAGCCATGCGGATGTTGCCGTTATTGGGCAGGATGATGACCGAGGTCGCGTTGACCTGGTCCACGGCACCCAGCAGATCTGCAGTCGAGGGGTTCATGGTCTGGCCACCCGAGACGATCACGTCGACGCCAAGGGACTTGAGGATGTCGGCCTCGCCGGAACCGGCGGCAACGGCGACAAAGCCCAGCGCCTTGGCGGGCTCGGCGGCCTTTTCCTGGTCCTCGTGAATCTTGGCGGTACGGTCGTGGGCCTCCATCTCCATGTTGTGGATAAAGACCTCGTAGATCTGGCCAAGCTGCAGCATGTGCTCGAGCACCAGGTTGGGGGTGTTGGAGTGCACATGGATCTTGTAGTCGGGATAGGCGCCCACGAGTAGCTCACAGTCGCCCATGGAACCCAGGAACTTAAGGCACTCGTCCTCGTCAAACGGGGCGTCGGCCTTAAACAGGAACTCGTTGCAGTAACGGAACTCCGAGCCCTCCCAATCGTCATTGGCCTCGATCTCAACACGGCCAAGAGCGGCATCGCGGGCAGAGCCGGCGGAGTCAAATGTAGCGGAGAAATCCTCGACCACGGTGCTGCGGCCAAGCGCGGCAGCAACAAAGTTCTCGAGGAAGATGGCAAAGCCAAAGGCGCCGGAGTCGACCACGCCGTTCTCCTTCAGAACGGGCAACAGGTCGGGTGTGCGGGCGACGGACTGGTACGCCTCAACGACGATGGCATCGAGCGCGTCCTCGGCCGAGAACTTCTTCTTCTCGCACTCATCGGCCTTGGTCGAGACATCGCGCAGGACCGTGAGGATCGTGCCCTCGATGGGCTTGCGGACAGCCTGGAAGGCGACCTTGACGGCGCGACGGAAGGCGAAGGCAATGTTGGCGGATGTAATGGGCTCATCGGCAGAGACAAGGCCCTCGGCCACGCCGCGCAGAATCTGCGAGGTGATGACGCCGGAGTTACCGCGGGCGCCCATAAGGGAGCCGTGGGTGATGGCGCCTGCGATGGCCTCCATGTCGGCATCGGCGGGAAGGGCGGAAAGCTCCTTGGTCACCGAGGCGAGCGTGAGCGACATATTGGTGCCGGTATCGCCATCGGGTACGGGGAAGACGTTGAGCTTATTGATCTCCTCGGCCTTGTCGGAAACGGCAGCCGCAGCGATCGGAAAACAGGTGCGAATGGTCTTTGCAATCATGGGTATTTGAATCTCCGTTTTCGGATGCTAGTTCAGACGGCTCTTGAGCGCGTCGATATGGATGCCGATCTTAAGGCTGGCGGGATCGATCTGGGCGATCTCCTGCAGAGTGAAGGCAACGGAGCTCGAAAGATTGTGGCAGACGGACTTCATGTTGACGCCGTTCTCGAGCACGACGTGAAGATCGACCGTAAGGCCGTTCTCGTCGGCGGAGACAAGCACGCCCTTGCGGAGGCGCTGACCGGCAAGCAGGCGCACGCTCTCGGCGCCCTGGAGCTGCTCAGCCATACCGACAACGCCATAGCACGTCATCGCGGCATAACCGGCAATATCGGCAATAACGTCGTTCGAGACGCTCAGGCTGCCGTTAATGGTCTCAGACACAAGAATCTCCTTTTCTTGGTGCTCGCGGCACCATGTCGTGGGAGCAATCATTGCAATATTCTACAACGACCGCGCCATGTTGAGGTAGCGGGCCTCGGGATTACATCCTCGACACGAAATGTTGATACGGTAACGTTCGCGAACGGCGATCGCGGCATGAAAAAACCCGCCGCATAGCGACGGGTTTTACAACCTGGCTCCCCGGGTAGGACTCGAACCTACAACAGCGCGGTTAACAGCCGCGTGCTCTACCATTGAGCTACCGAGGAATTTAAAGCCCAACAGAAAGGGCTGGAAAATTCTGGCTCCCCGGGTAGGACTCGAACCTACAACAGCGCGGTTAACAGCCGCGTGCTCTACCATTGAGCTACCGAGGAATAGGTGCGTGCTCTCAAGCAACGAAATTTATTATACGGACGAATCAGCTAAGGGCAAGAACTTTTTTAAGAAATTTTCCGACCCAGTCATTGGGGACGTTCTTAAACGACTAGTCATTCAACCTAGTCATTGGGGACGTTCTTAAACGAGTAGTCATTCAAGAACGTCCCCAACGACTACATGAAAGCGCCCCCAAGCGGATGTGCTTGAGGGCGCCTCTTGCTTGACTAGCTTTCGATATAATCTTTGAGCTTGCTGCTGCGGCTCGGGTGGCGAAGCTTGGCCAGGGTCTTGGACTCGATCTGACGGATGCGCTCGCGCGTGACGCCAAACTCGCGGCCGACTTCCTCGAGCGTGCGGGGATGTCCGTCAACAAGGCCAAAGCGCAGCTCGATAACCTTGCGCTCACGATCGGCAAGCGAATCGAGCACCTGGGTGAGCTGCTCCTGCAGCATGGAGAAGCTGGCCGCATCGGGCGGAACGATAGCCTGGGAGTCCTCGATGAAGTCGCCCAGCTGGGAATCCTCTTCCTCGCCGATGGGGGTCTCGAGCGACACGGGCTCCTGCGAGATCTTCTGGATCTCGCGGACGCGGTCGGCGCTCATGTCCATCTCGGCACCGATCTCTTCGGGGGTCGGGTCGCGGCCCAGATCCTGGAGAAGCTGGCGCTGCACGCGGACGAGTTTGTTGATAGTCTCGACCATGTGCACGGGAATACGGATGGTACGGGCCTGGTCGGCGATAGCGCGCGTAATGGCCTGACGGATCCACCACGTGGCGTACGTGGAGAATTTAAAGCCCTTCTGGTAGTCGAACTTCTCGACGGCGCGAATCAGACCGAGGTTGCCCTCCTGGATCAGGTCCAGGAACAGCATGCCGCGGCCGACATAGCGCTTGGCGATGGAGACGACCAGACGCAGGTTTGCGCTGATGAGCGCCTGCTTGGCTTCGAGGCCCACGTTCTCAATGCGTGTAAGACGACGTATCTCGGCACGCGTGAGTTCGAGCTCACCAGCATCGGCAGCCTCGAGCTTCTCGGTGGCCTCAAGACCGGCCTCGATCTTCATGGCCAAATCGACCTCTTCGGAGGCGGTCAGCAGGTCGACCTTGCCGATCTCCTTGAGGTACATACGAACCGGATCGCCGGTCAGCATCACCGTGGAGGCATCGATGCCACGCACGCGGGAGCGTGAACGGGACGTGCGCACGGTGAGCTTCTTCTTGCTCTTGGAAGAACCCATCTCGGCGTCGGCCTGACGGGCCATCTTGAGCTCGTGATCGTCGAGCGAGCCGGAATCGTGCTCGTCGTCGTCATCGAAATCGTCAGTATCGGTATCATTATCGTCATCGTCGACATCCATGGGGGCGTCGTCGTTACCGCTCGCGGAGATAATCTGGATGCCGCTGTTGCGCAGCGCGGAATACACCGCGGTGAGCTGCTCATCAGTTACATCGATATCCTTCAGGGCGACCTGAATCTCGTCCTCGGTTACCGAAGTCCTGTTTGAGCCGTTGCCCATGAGCTTTGCAACGTAGGATTCCAGCCCAGTACCCGTGCTCTCAGTCTTTTTTGGCACAGATTCTCCCTTCATAGTCCACAGGACTCAATACTTTAGCACACACATTGACGTCTATACCCAAAAAGAGGGCTGGATATAGGCGAGAATACGCTGGTTGACCACAACATCTAGGCTTGTTCGGTGCCTGCGGCCTCCAGGCCAATCAAACGGAACGGGTCCGCCACGCCGCCGATTGACTTTTGCAGTTCGCGCTGACGCTGCGAATCCTGCGCGGCCTGCATGGTTAGCGCGCGACGGGCCTCATCATCGAGTGAACGGTCCTGGCGCAGCTTGGCCTGTGCGGCACGCATGCGACGCTTGATGGTGTAGAGCTCAAGCGTATCAAGCATAAACACGATGTTCGTCTCGGTGGGGTGCTTGCTCGTCGCGGAGATGCGCCCGGCACTCACAAGCGTTGCCGCATCGGGACACACTGAGCGCGCCGCATCCATGCAGGCTGCAGGATCGGTTCCCGGCGGCGTTGCCAGAACGGCCCATGCAATGGACTCGTGACGCGGGTCAACCCACTCGATGGAGCAGATGCGGTCGGCATACGTGCGGAACAGGTCGGGGTAGCTCGTGAGCATCGTCAACAGCTCGCGCTCCCCTGCCAAGGACTTGCGTTCAAGATCGGTAAGAACCATCGGCGCCGCCGCAGCCGGTGCGCCCGAACCGTCAGCCACAGGCACAGCGCCCATACCATCAGGCACATCGATCGGCGGCAGGTCGTCGACGACCTCCACGGGCGCGGCGCCGTAGGCATCGAGCGGGACGTAGTCGTACGGCTCTTCTTCGACCGGCGCGGACACCGGCGGCGTCGCGCCCGATGCCCAAGCACCGCGACCGGCATCGCGAGAACCCGACGCCCGACCGCCCGCGCTACCGGACCGCTCAGTCTGTGCCCGCTGGCGCTCATAGTTCTGCTCACGACGTCGTTCCGCATCCTCGCGCTTGGCGACATCGCGAAACACACGACCCGAGCTCGCGCGCACCGTCTCCAGATCCAAACCCAGCAGATCGGCAATCTGGATAAAGTACGTATCGATCATATAGCTATCGCGCAGCGGATAGATGAGCGTGAGAGCGTCCTCCAGCGCCTTGGCGCGACCGCCCGGCGTGGTGATATCGCTCGACTCCTGCAGCGAACGGTACACGAAGTCCATGAGCGGCTCGGCAGCGTCGATGCGCGCCTGCAGTGCCTCACCACCATGCGCCGTGATGAACTCCATGGGATCGTTACCGTCGGGCAGCACCACGCAGCGCAGGTCCATAGAATCCTGCTCGATAAACTGAATCGCACGGCGAGCAGCCTTTTGACCGGCGGCATCGCCGTCAAACATATACACGATGCGCTTGGCAAAACGAGTGAGCGTCTTGACGTGATGCTCCGTGAGCGCGGTGCCCAGCGTAGCGACAACGTTTTTAATCCCCGCCTCCCAACAGGCGATGCAGTCGGTATAGCCCTCCACCACGATGGCAGTATCCTGCGCGACGATAAACTCCTTGGCCCAATTAAAACCGTAGAGGTTTCGTTTTTTATGAAACACGCTCGTCTCGGCGGTATTGAGGTACTTAGGCTGGCCGTCGCCCATAATACGACCGCCAAAGGCAATATTGTGACCCTGCTCGTCAAAGATGGGAAACATCACGCGGTCGTAAAAGCGGTCGGCAAGCTGCCCGCGCCCGCGGCTCACGGCAACGTTGGCATCGATCATCTCCTGCGGGGTAAAACCCGCCTGGGACAGGTGCGACACCAGCGCGTTACGGCCCGGTGCAAAGCCCAGGCAGTAGCGGCGGCAGACGTCGCCACCCATGCCGCGGCTGGCAAAGTACTCGCGCGGACGGCCGTCCTTACCGCGCATAAGCATGGTGTGGTAGAACTGGGCGGTCTCGGCGCACAAATCGTAGATGCGGGCACGCTTGGTGCCGCGCTCGCGGCGATCTCCGGTGTCATGCAGCTCAATACCCGCGCGATCGGCCAAATAACGGATTGACTCGGGAAAGCTCAGGTTCTCGCGCTTCATGATATACGTGAAAACGTCGCCACCCTCGCCGCAACCAAAGCAATGCCACACCTGCGTGGCGGGGATAATGTGGAAGGACGGCGTCTTCTCGCCATGGAAGGGGCAGCATCCCCAAAACTCATGGCCGCGAGGCTTGAGCTCGACCGTTTCCTGCACGATGGCAACCAGGTCAGACGCAGCGCGTACCTGGTCTTTTTCCTCATCGCTAATCACGGATGCTCACCCCCTGATCGCCCAAGTTGTGACGAATATCCTCGATATTACCCTCGACGGTCGCGATCAACTCATCCAGCGAATCGAACACGCGCGACGGACGCAGCCAACGCGTAAACGCCAGCGAAACAGAAGAGCCGTACAGGTCGCCCGTATAACCAATTAAATTAGCCTCGAGATGCGCCGAAGCGACATCGTCGGCATACGTCGGCGGCAGTCCGACGTTCACGGCAGCGGGCCACGCGGTGTCATCGACCAGCACCAGACCCTCATACACGCCATCGGCAGGCACCTGAATACCGTCGGGAACCTGCAGGTTTGCCGTGGGAAAGCCCATGCCAGAGCCCTCGTGACGGCCGCGAATAACACCGCCACGCACCATATACGGACGGCCGAGTAACTCAGCAGCAAGCTCCACATGGCCCTGTCCCAGCTCATGACGAATGCGGGTGGCGCAAATGGCCTCACCGCCCTCGCAAAGCAAGTCGTGCCCGTATACGTCAACGCCGCGCTCGGCACCCCAGGCGCGCATCTCGTCAACACCAGAAGCACCGCCACGACCCAGCCTAAAGTCGCTGCCAACGCGAATCGATCGAATGTCGACCAGACGCGACACCAGCGAGAGAAAAGCAACATGGTCAAGCGCCGCAACCTCAGGCGTAAAGGGAACGGCCACCACCGCATCGACCCCAGTTTGAGCCAGGGCATGCAGACGGTCGGCCGTCGTCATCAATTTTTGAGCGGGCGAAGGGCTCACCACGACGTCCGGGTCGGGATCGAAGGTAACTACGACCGCCTTGCAGCCATGGGCACGGGCATCACGGACAAGCGCCGCAATGAGCTCCTGGTGTCCACGGTGCACGCCATCGAACACGCCGATGGCAATCGATGCGGCACCCAGGTGCTCACACTTATCAAACACATCGGCAGTAACGATGCGAGCCTCGTCCGACTCGCCCGCGAAAAAGATACGCGCGAGCTCGCGAGCGGACAACATCATCGAACACCGCCGATTGCCTGCGGAAACACGTGCTCCATGACAAAGCGGCCACCCTCAATGCGGGCGAGCGCCTTGAGTCCCCCATCGAGCACCAGCGCAAACGGCGCCTTCGAGGCATCGAAATCGGCAAGCGCACGCTCAACGGGAATGCGTCGGCCGCAGAGAAGGTCGTCGGCAAGATTGCCCGGCAAGTCAACACGTGTGGCGCCCAGGGCCGCAATGGGATCCAGGGCAAAGCCAGCCGCGGACTCGGGAGAAAGCTCCTCGACCGCATGACAAGCGCCAATGGAAACAACACCGGAGGCCGTGCGGCGCAGCGCGGAAATATGCGCGGCGCTATCGCAAGCGCGGCCCAGGTCGCGAGCGAGCGCACGGATATAGGTGCCCTTGCTCACCGAGAACGCCACGGTCCACACACACGTATCACCTTCGCCGCCCACGGCGATCAGGTCGGCGGCATAGACCTCGACGGGGCGCGGAGGTAGGTCCACCGCATTGCCCTCGCGAGCAGACTTGTAGGCGCGAACGCCATTGACCGAGATAGCAGAAAACGCCGGCGGCACCTGCATCTGCGGACCCAGCATGGCGACCAAGCGCTCACGCGCATAGGCAGGATCGCGGAGCTCGTCGGCAACAGCCACCGTGCGGACCGCCTCGCCCTCCGCATCATCGGTATTGGTCTCGACGCCAAACGAGATATCGGCAACGTAGCTTTTGGTATCAAGCGTAAGCATGCCCAGCAGACGTGTGGCCTGACCCACGCCCACCACCATGACGCCCGATGCCATGGGGTCGAGCGTTCCGGCATGACCGACGCGCCGCTCATGGAGGGCGCGTCGGCATTGCGAAACCACGTCGTGGGACGTGCAGCCCACCGGCTTATCGACGGCGAGCAGCATATTCAATTGAGAAGGCGTACGACGAGCCATGTACCATCCAAAATGTTAGAGCTCGACGGTCACCGAAGCGGGATCCTCCCCCACCAGCTCGGCCAGCATGGGAAGTGCCACGGCGAGCGTCTCGCGAATCGTTCCGTTGTTGGAAAAGCCGGCGGCGGCATGATGCCCGCCACCGCCAAAGTTGGCAGCGATCTCGGACACATCGAGGTCACCCTTGGAGCGCAGGTTGCCGCGCACCTTGGTATCGCCGTCGATGCCCTTTAAGAACAGGCAGACCTCGACGCCCATCACCGAACGCACCACATCGACCAGACCGTCACATTCATCCGAGGTGACGCCGCAGGCCTCAAGGTCGCTCTGGAAGGCATAGCTATACGCCACGCGCCCGTGCGCGACCGTCTTGATACGGCCCATGACAATGGACTTGAGGTGCAAAAACTCGACGCGCATGCTCTGATAGACCTCGAGTGCGACACGAGCCGGATTGGCGCCATGCGCCACCAGGCGCGAAGCAGCATGGAACGCGGCAGCATCGGCGTTCTGGTACTGGAAACGACCGGTGTCGGTCACCAAGCCACACAGCAGGCAGGTCGCAACGCCATCACGTGCGACAATGCCGCAATTGTCCAAAAAGCGGTCGATGATCATGGCGCAGGCTGCGGCGCCGACGCACCTCAGGCTCAGCTCGGCAAATTCCTCGCGCGCCGGATGGTGATCGAAGCACACCACATGCGACGAGCGGCGGAGCACCTCGGCTGAGTTGTTCAGACGCTCGACGACCGGCACGTCCACCGAGATGAACAGGTCCGGATTGTCGGTATACGCAGATGCCGGCACCAGACGGTCGGCACCCTCCATAAAGCGGTAGATGCGCGGAACCGGGTCATCGTCTGCCAGCAGCAGGGCAATGTCCTTGTTGGGGAAAAACTTCATAAGCGATAAGCCCAGACCCAGCACGGAGCCCAGGGCGTCGCCATCGGGAGACGTATGTCCCGAAATCGCAATGGAGGACGCATCCTCGATGAGCTCGAGGATGCGTCGCTGAATATCTGCAGACTCGCACGATGCGAGGTCGGCGGAATTACTCATCTAAAGCTGCCTCCTGGGCGGCATCCGCTATGGGATAGCCGTCCTCGTCCTTTTCGATCGCAAGCGTGGCGGGAACGTTTTCCAGCGCGCGCGTGATGCGCTCGGCCTCATCGGTCGAGCGATCGATGCGAAAATCGAGCTCGGGCGTGACGCGCCAATCGAGCGAGCGGGCCAACAGGCTACGGATGCGACCCTTGGCGCTGGCGAGCGCCTCCATGACCTCGTCGTAGCGGCTCGCGTCGCACGACACGTACACGCGCGCGAACGAACGGTCCACCGCGACCTCGACCGCGGTCAAGGTGACCAGGTCGAGACGCGGATCGGAAACCTCAAAGAGCAGGATATAACCGAGCTTCTCGCGAAGCTGTTCGCCCAGACGGCGGGTTGCCTGCGTTTGCTTCATAGCGCTACCCCCTACTCGGTACGGGCAACCTGGTCGATGCGGTAGCCCTCAATGGTGTCGCCAGGCTTGATGTCCTGGAAGTTCTCCAGGCCAATACCGCCCTCGGAGCCGCTCTTGAGACTCTTGGCCTCGTCCTTGTAGTGACGCATCGAAGCGATTTTACCGTTGAAGACCACGATGCCGTCGCGCACCAGGCGTACGGAATCGGTCGCGGCGATTTCACCCTCTTCGACGCGGACACCGGCGGCGATGCCGACTTTGGGCACCTTGAAGGTGTCCAGGACGGTCGCGGTACCCGTGGAAACCTCGACCTCGGTGGGCTTGATCATGCCGATACGGGCAGCATCGAGCTCCTCGAGGCACTTGTAGATAACGTCGTAGCAACGGATCTCGACGCCCTCGCGCTCGGCGGCGGAGCGGGCCTTGCCGTCGGGACGCACGCCAAAGCCGATGATGATGGCGTTGGAGGCGTCGGCCAGGACGACGTCGGTCTCGTTGATGGCACCGACAGCGGAGTGGATCGTGTTGATGCGGACCTCGGACTGATCCATCTTGTCGAGCGAGTCCTGAAGGGCCTCGATGGAACCCTGGACGTCGGCCTTGATGATCAGGTTGAGCTCCTTGACCTCGGCGTCGGCGATGGTCTCGAAGAGGTTCTCGAGCGTGACGTGCTTCACGCGGCTCTGCTCCTCGATACGGGCCTTGAGCGAACGCTCATCGGCCAGGGCGCGAGCCTCGCGCTCGTCCTCGAACACACGGAACTCGTCGCCGGCGTTGGGCACGGACTGCAGGCCCAGGATCTCGACGGCGTCGGAGGGGCCGGCCTCGGTGACGGCGTTGCCCTTGGGATCGAGCATGGCGCGGACGCGGCCGTAGGTAAGACCGGCGACCAGCGTATCGCCCACGTGCAGGGTACCGCGGGTCACGAGCACCGTGGCAACCGAGCCGCGGCCCTTGTCGAGCTTGGCCTCGAGGACGTTACCGGAGGCAAAGGTGTCGGGGTTGGCCTTGAGTTCGAGAACGTCGGCCTGGAGCAGCACGGTCTCGAGCAGGTCGTCGATACCGATCTTCTGCTTGGCCGAGATGTTGACGAACATGTTCTGTCCGCCCCACTCCTCGGGGATGATGCCGTACTCGGTGAGCTCCTGGCGCACGCGGTCGGGGTTGGCGCCCGGCTTATCGATCTTGTTGACGGCGACGACGATGGGTACGCCGGCGGCCTTGGCGTGGTTGATCGACTCGATGGTCTGAGGCATGACGCCGTCGTCGGCAGCCACGATCAGGATGACGATATCGGTCACCTTGGCGCCGCGGGCACGCATAGCCGTAAAGGTAGCGTGGCCCGGGGTATCGATGAAGGTGATCTTGCGGTCGTTGATCATGACCTGCGAAGCGCCGATGGCCTGGGTAATGCCGCCCGCCTCGCCGGCAGCGACGCCGGTGTGACGGATGGCGTCGAGCAGGCTCGTCTTGCCGTGGTCGACGTGACCCATGACGGTGACGACCGGGGCGCGGGGCTTAAGGTCGGCGGGATCGTCGCAGAACGAGAAGGTGTTCTCCTCCTCGGGGGTGATGATCTTGATCTGACGGCCCAGGTCGTCGGCAACGAGCTCGACGAGGTCGTCGGACATGGACTGCGTCATCGTAAGCGGCGTGCCCAGCAGGAACAGGCGCTTGATGATGTCGTTGGCCGGAACGTCGAGCGCCTCGGCGAGCTCCTGGACGGTAACTCCCTGGGAGACCTTGATGGCGTCGAGCTCCTCGGGGTTCACGCCCTGGGCCAGCGCCTCCTCAATCTTGCGCTCCTCCTGAGCCTTAGCAGCCTCGCGCTCGCGCTTCTCCTTGCGCTTCTTGCGGCGACCGGTGGACTCGCGAGAGGCCTCCTCGACGGCGGCGCGGGCCTCCTCGAGCACCTTCTCGCGGCTGTACTCCTCGGCCTCACGAGCCATGCGGCTGTAGTGGTCCTCATCGTTGCCGTGACCGCCCTTGCGCTTCTTGCCCTTACCCTGCTTATCGGGGTTGGGGAAGTCCATGCCGGCAGCGACGTTGTTGCTGGCGTTGGTGCGATGGCTGTGCGGACGGCTCTCGGAGGCATTGCGATCGGAGTTGTTGTCGGAGGCGTTGCGATCGTTACGACGGCCACCGCGACGGTCGTTGTTGCCGCTACGACGGTTGCCGCGCTCAGAGGCGCGCTCGGCCTTGGCCTTCTCCTCGGCGTCCTTCTTCTCCTTGAGCACGGTCTCCTGTGCGGCGATCTGGTCGAGCAGCGAGCGGAAGCGCGAACCGGAGTCGGAAGCGGGGACGGCGCGGCGCTGGGCCTCGCGGGCAGCCTCCTCCTTCTCGCGGGCAAGGCGCTCCTGCTCAGCCTTCTTCTTGGCCTCGGCCTCGGCACGGGCGGCCTCCTCGGCAGCCTGGGCGGCGGCGAACTGGCGGCGCTCCTCCTCGCGTGCCTTCTCGGCGGCGATGCGCTCACGCTCGGCCTCGGCAGCGCGCGCTGCCTCCTCGGCGGCGGCTGCCTCCTCCTCGGCCTGCTTGGCGGCCTCGACTTCCTTGGCGCGGGCCTCGATCACCGAGGCGAGCTGCTTGCGGACCATGGCGACGTAAGCGTCCTCCAGGGCGGAGGAAGCGGACTTAGCGGGAATCTTCATTTCGGCAAGATGACCCATCAGTTCCTTGGAGGTCATGCCGAACTCTTTGGCCAGGGTGGACACACGGACTTTTGCCATATGACTTCACCTACCCTTTCTGGCACCTTGGGTGCCTAGAGACTGAACGAGCGTGGAAGACGCGCCGGGACCCGCCCGGCGCGAACGCGCGCTAGATCAGGTCCTCCGCATCATCGAAGGCGTCGGTGTCGTGGACACCGCAGAAACGGGAGCCGGGACGAGCCTGGTTGCGGCACTGGATACCGTCCTCGGACACGTACTCGCAGCGGCGGACGTCCTCGTCCTCCTCGTCACCGATCAGGTCGGCGGCGGGCTCCTCGTGAACGGGAACGTTCTTGAGGATGTCGGCGGCAAGCGTCTCGGACTTGATGTCGATGTGCCAGCCGGTCAGGCGCGCGGCGAGGCGGGCGTTCTGGCCCTCCTTGCCGATGGCGAGGGACAGCTGGTCGTCGGGCACGATGACGCCGGCGTAGGCCTTCTCCTCGTCGATGAGGACGCGGGTGACCTTAGCGGGCGAAAGGGCGTTGGCAACGTAGACGGCAGGATCGGCATCCCACAGGATGACGTCGACGCGCTCGCCACGGAGCTCGCCCACGACAGCGCGAACACGGCTGCCCTTGGGGCCGACGCAGGCGCCCACGGGATCCAGACGGTCGTCGAGCGAGTGGACGGCGACCTTGGAGCGCTGGCCGGGCTCGCGGGCGATCGACTTGATCTGGACGGTGCCCTCATAGATCTCGGGCACCTCCTGCTCAAACAGACGACGCATGAGCTCGGGGTGGGTACGGGAGATGACAATCGGCGGACGGCTGTGCTCGCCACGAACCGGCTGCAGGTTGGAGTTGGGGTCGCGAACGTCGATGATCACGGCCTTGATGTGCTGGTTGTGCAGGTAGCGCTCGCCCATCGGACGCTCGTTGCGCTCGTTCTCGTAACGGCGCTGGTCGAAGTGCGGCAGCTCGGCCTCGACGCCCTCGCGGATCTTGACAATCGTGAAGTCGGGTGTGGACTGCAGCACGGTACAGCTGATGAGGTCACCGATGCGGCCGGAGAACTCCTCGTAGATCTGCTCGCGGGCGGAGTTGCGCACGATGGCGTTGATCTCGGCCTTGGCGTGCTGGGCAGCGATGCGGCTCGTGTTCTTGGGGGTGACGTCAATCTCCTCGAACTCGGTGAAGTTGCCCTCCTCGTCCATGGAATCGTCGATCGGCTCCAAGCGGTAGACGTAGATCTTGCCGGTGGTGCGGTCGATGGTCACCTTGGCGCCCCACTCAAGATGCAGGATCTCGGCATAGCTCTTGGCGAGCGACTGCTCCAGGCGGTCGATCAGGTAGAGCTGGTCGATGTGCTTCTCCTGGCAAAGCTCCATCAGGGCGGACATCATGTCGGATGCTGCCATCTTACTTTCCTTCCTTCGCGGGCTTGAAGTCGTAGGTGGGCTTCAACTTGCACTTTTTAACATCAGAGAAATCGAGGGTAACGGACTCGCCGCCCTCGAGCTCGAGGGTCACGTTCGTCTCGGTGGCGGCGGCAATCTTACCGGCGTACTTGCGACGGCCCTCGGTAGCGGTGGAGGTGAGCTCGCAGTTCTCGCCCACAAAGCGGGTAAAGTCGCACGGGCGGCGCAGCGGGCGCGCCATACCCGGGCTCGACACCTCGAGCGTATAGCTCGAAGAGATGGGGTCGAGCTCCTCAATCACATCGCCGACCCACTTGGTGTTGGCCGTGACGTCGTTGAGCGAAAGGCTCTGACCCTCGGCACCCTCGATACGCACGCGCACGCAGGGGGCCTTGGTGGCACCCACGAGCTCGACGTCGACGATGTCGACATCGTGCTGGGGAGCGACGGCCTCGAGCGCGTCGATGATCGCCTGCTCGGTCTTGGTCTTGACCATTGCGGCACCTCCATCCATACAAAAAAGAAGCGGGGCCGAAACCCCACTTCTTTCAATTACAACTTCATTTGCAAGCAAACTATACCAATAGCTGCGGAAACGTGCAAGCACAGTACGAATCTGCAGGTCAGCGTGCGCACAGCTTCTCCACAAGAATAGGACAATTGACCGAAGACACCATGGCAGGTACATGCAAAACGAGGGACGGCCCAAACGGACCGTCCCTCGTTTATTGCATGTCAGCTTTGCGCGCAGCGCTTACTTGACCACCAGGTTGACCAGCTTGCCGGGCACGCAGATGGCCTTGACGACCGTCTTGCCCTCGAGCCACTTGGCGACGGCGGCCTCGGCGGCAGCCTGCATCTCCTCGTTGGAGGCATCGCGGGCAACGTCGACGCGGCCGCGGACCTTGCCGAGCACCTGGACCACGATCTGCACCGTGTCCTCAACGGACTCGGCCAGGTCGAACTCGGGCCAGGCGGCGGTGTAGGCGTTGCCCTCGCAGCCGAGGGCCTCGTGCCACAGCTCGTCGGCCCAGAACGGGCAGATGGGGGCAAGGACGCTCACGATATCCTTAGCCACGCCGTAGCACAGCGCCTTGTCGCGGGCGGTACCCTCGGTGGCGTTGAGGTAGGCGCTCGCCGCGTTGACGAGCTCCATGACGGCCGAGATCGCGGTGTTGAACTGGCCGCGATCGAAGTCCTCGGTGCACTTGGCGATGGTGCGGTGACGCTCGCGATAGAGCTTCATCGCAACCTCGTCGAGCGCGGACTTGTCGAAGGCCACGTTGGCGTCACCGGACTGGACGAGCTGCCAAACGATACGCCAGGCGCGCTTGATGAAGCGGTTGGCGCCCTCAACGGCCTTGGGATCCCAGTCGAAGTCCTTCTCGGGCGGAGCGATAAACAGAATCGCCAAACGCATGGTGTCGGCGCCGTAGGGCTCGATGACCGAGCTCGGGGGCACGACATTGCCCTTGGACTTGGACATGGTGTCGCCGTTCTCGTCCTTGACCATGCCCTGGCACAGCAGGTTGGTGAAGGGCTCGTCCACGCTCAGCAGGCCCAGGTCGCGCAGCGCCTTGGTAAAGAAGCGACTGTAGAGCAGGTGCAGAATGGCGTGCTCGATGCCGCCAATGTAGTTATCGACGGGCATCCAACGGTCGGCGGCCTCTCGGGAGAAGGGCAGCTTGGTGTTGTGCGGATCGGTATAGCGCAGGTAATACCAGCTGGAGCAGGTGAAGGTGTCCATGGTATCGGTCTCACGCTTGGCCGGGCGGCCGCACACCGGGCAGGTGGTCTCGTAGAACTCCTTGCACTCGGCAAGGGTCTCGCCGGCGCCCAGGTCAAGGTTCTCGGGCAGCGTCACCGGCAGCTGATCCTCGGGCACGGGCACGATGCCGCAGTGCTCGCAGTGGATGGCCGGGATGGGGTTGCCCCAATAGCGCTGGCGGCTGATGAGCCAGTCGCGCAGACGAAACTCGACCTTGCGACGACCACAGCCCATGGCCTCGAGGTCGGCCACGATTGCAGCCTCGCCCTCGGAGTGCTTACCACCGCGCATGCCGGTGTACTTGCCGGACTGGACGAGGGTGCCCTCGGCAGCGTGAGCGCAATCCCAGTCGACGGTCTCGGCATGGAAGGTATCGATGGTCTCGCCGCTGGCCTCGACGGCAGCGCGATCGTCATCGTCTAGGATGATCGGCACGATCGGCAGGTCGTACTTACGGGCAAACTCAAAGTCGCGCTGGTCGCCACAGGGAACGGCCATGACGGCACCGGTACCGTAGTCGGCGACGACATAATCGGCAACCCACACGGGGACCTTCTCGCCGTTGACGGGGTTTACCACATAGCGGCCCGTAAAGGCACCGTGCTTCTCGAGGGTGCCCTGGGCACGCTCGACGGCAGAGATATGCTTGGAGTCCTCGACGATCTTGGTGACGGCCTCCTCGTACTCCGTGCCCTCGACGAGCTCATGCAGGCCGGCGTACTCGGGAGCCAGGACAAAGAAGGAGACGCCAAAAAGGGTGTCGGCACGCGTGGTAAAGACGGTGATCTTGCCCTCATCGCCCTCGATGGGCTCGCCATCCTGGTCGCACAGGGTAAAGTCGACCTCGGCGCCCTCGGAGCGACCGATCCAGTTGGCCTGCATCTGCTTAACGCGCTCGGGCCAGCCGGGGAGCTTCTCCAGGTCGTCGAGCAGCTCCTGAGAGTACTCGGTAATCTTGTAGTACCACTGCTCAAGGTCGCGCTTCTCAGGCTCGGTGCCGCAGCGCCAGCACTTGCCCTCGGTAACCTGCTCGTTAGCCAGAACGGTCTTGCAGGTGGGGCACCAGTTGACCGGGTTCTTCTTGCGGTAGACCAGGCCCTTTTCCCACATCTTCTCAAAGATCCACTGGCCCCAGCGGTAATAATCGGGGCTGCAGGTCTTGACCATGCGATCCAGATCGTAGGAGAAGCCCATGCGCTTCATCGTGGCGAGCGCCTGGTCCATGTTCTTATACGTCCAGGCGGCAGCCTGCGTGTTGTGCTTGATGGCGGCGTTCTCGGCAGGCAGGCCAAAGGCGTCAAAGCCGATGGGATGCAGCACGTCATAGCCGCGCATGCGGGCCTGACGGGCCATGGCATCGCCGATGGTATAGTTGCGCGCGTGGCCCATGTGCAGGTCGCCCGACGGATACGGGAACATCTCGAGCACGTACTTCTTGGGCTTGCTGTCGTCGGTGTCGACAGCAAAGAGGTTGGAGTCCTCCCAGGCCTTCATCCACCGGGACTCGATGGCCTGCGCGTCGTAAACAGGAATCTCGTCCTTATGATCTGTGCAATCGCACATATCAGCTCCTTTGTTATCTCGGTTGGGGCGGGGCGTTCTTACCTTTGCTCGCTGCTGCGGACAGTCCTGCTCGCACGAAGAGCACATTAAGTGCTCTTCGGCTCGTGCGGAACTTGCAGCGAGCAAAGGTAAGAACGCCCCGCCACATCGTTAACTCGCATGATGATAGCAAATACAACAAGCGAGATGCCTGCGACTTGCAGGCATCTCGCTTTATCTAAATAACGTGGTTGGGAATCAACCTTTGTCTGAAACTCGTTCTAGCACGAACGGGTTTTCCAGGTGCCGCAGATTGCCGTGAAAGAGGAGCGTCGCGTACTTTGGTACGCGAGCGACGGTTTGAACGGCAAGGTGCGGTGCTTGGGAAAGCCGCTTAGCGGTAGCTGACGCTTTGCTGGGAGTCCTTCACGACAACGTCGTGGGCGCCGCCTTCGACGATGGAGGTGGAGCTGACCAGCGTTAGGCGTGCCTTTTCCTGGAGCTCGGGGATCGAGAGGGCGCCGCAGTTGCACATCGTGGACTTAACCTTGTAGAGCGTGCCGCCCACGCCGTCCTTGAGGGATCCGGCGTACGGGACGTAGGAGTCGACGCCCTCGACGAAGCTGAGCTTCGCGGCGCCGCCCAGGTCGTAGCGCTGCCAATTGCGAGCACGCGCAGAACCCTCGCCCCAGTACTCCTTCATGTACTGGCCGTTGACGTTGACGCGCTCAGTCGGGCTCTCGTCAAAGCGGGCGAAGTAACGGCCCAGCATCATAAAGTCGGCACCCATGGCAAGGGCAAGCGTCATGTGGTAGTCGTAGACGATACCGCCGTCGGAGCACACGGGCACGTAGACGCCGGTCTCCTCGTAGTACTCGTCACGGGCGCGGCAGACGTCGATCAGCGCGGTGGCCTGGCCACGACCGATGCCCTTGGTCTCGCGGGTGATGCAGATGGAACCACCGCCGATACCGACCTTGATGAAGTCGGCACCGCAGTCGGCCAGGAAGCGGAAGCCCTCGGCGTCGACAACGTTACCGGCACCGACCTTGACGTCCTCGCCGTAGTTGGCGCGGATCCACTCGATGGTGCGCTTCTGCCACTCGCTGAAGCCCTCGGAGGAGTCGATGCACAGGACATCGGCACCGGCCTCGATGAGCAGCGGCACGCGCTCGGCATAGTCGCGGGTGTTGATACCGGCGCCGACCATGTAGCGCTTGTCGTTATCGAGCAGCTCGTTGGGGTTAGTCTTGTGACTGTCGTAGTCCTTGCGGAACACAATGCCCATGAGGTGATCGTTATCGTCGACGATGGGCAGGGCGTTGAGCTTGTTGTCCCAGATAACGTCGTTGGCAACCTTGAGGCTGATGTTCTTGTCACCCACGATGAGCTGCTCACGCGGGGTCATGAACTCGGAGACCTTCGTCTGGTGGTCATCGCGGCTGGGGCGATAGTCACGGCTGGTGACGATGCCCAGGAGCTTACCCTTGGGAGTGCCGTCGTCGGTGACCGGCATAGTGGAGTGACCGGTCTTCTCCTTGAGCTCGATGACCTGCTCCATGGTCATGTCGGGGGTCAGCGTGGAATCGGACTGAACGAAACCGGCCTTGTGATCCTTGACGGCCTTGACCATAGCGGCCTCGGACTCGGCGCTCTGGGAACCGTAAATGAAGGACAGGCCACCCTCGGTAGCGAGCGCGACACCCATATCGACGCCCGAGACGGACTGCATGATGGCGGAAACCATGGGGATGTTCAGGGTGATTGCCGGCTTCTCACCGCGCTTAAAGCGGGTTAGCGGCGTCTTAAGAGAGACGTTGTTGGGGATGCACTGCGAGGACGAGTAACCAGGGACCAGCAGATACTCCGAAAACGTGTGGGACTCACCGGGAAAGAACGTAGCCATGTTTCTCCTTTTTCCATGCGACCGGTCGGCTGCAGGCCTCGTAGGACCCAGCCCAACCTTGGGCGCCCAATACTGGGGAAGTATCTTAACGCACTTTGACTGCTACAATGCATGATTTAAGAAGAGCACACGAGGGTTTGACGCAGGCTTTGCGTTTGCCCAGCAAACACTTTAGCGGGGAGACGTGGAGCGTATGGAGTACAAGACGACGGCAAAGTTGGTCATTCAAGCGTGCGACAAAGATCTGCCGGGCGTGTTTGGACACGGCTGCGTCTTGCTGCTGCAGGGTATCGCCCGCGAGCACTCGCTCAACCGCGCCGCCAAGAGCATGGGCATGGCGTATTCCAAGGCCTGGCGCATCGTGAACGAGGCCGAAGGTCAGCTGGGCTGCAAACTCATCGAGCGCGACGGCGCCCGCGGATCCACCCTCACCCCCGCCGGCGAGCGAGCCATAGCGGTCTACGAGAAGCTGCAGGCCGACGTCAACAACGTCATCGCCACCAAAGCAAGCGACCTCATCGCAAGCATTAAAGAGTAGCTAGTTTACGAAGGGCATTGTCTAGGGCGGACGCTACGACCAGGGGATTGTCGGTGCCGGCGAAGAGACGGATGGTGCTCCCCTGCTTGCCGCGTGGGGCCGAAAGGCGCGTCGCTGCGCCGCCGGCGAGCGATGTGCGGAACTCCCCCGACAAAGCATCGAACAGCTCCCCTGCGCTAAGCTCGATAAGATCGAATTCAACTGCCGGGCCAAAACCATGCTCGAGGATCCCCGTTGCAACCACATGGTCGGGATGCGAGCTCAGCCCGGGATAGCGCACGTTGCGTACCATCTCGTTCGCAGCCAAGTACTCGGCCAGCGCACGGGCGCGGTCGAAATGTGCCTGCATGCGGACATCGAGCGAGTCCAGCCCGCGCTCCAGCACACCGGCCTCGTCAGCAGGCATATCAAGCTTGGCCAAGCCACAGCCCTCAAGCAGGGCATGCGCGCACTCAGCCGCGGCATCCACACGATGACGCTTGAGCTGCGAGCGCGCCACCGAAGCGGCAACGAACTTGCGCGGCGCCTTACCAGCACACACGCGGTCGAGCGCCTCGAGCGACAGCACGGCACCCAGCCGCAGCGGATCGCAGCCAAAAGCCGACGCCACGGTGTTGTCCACAACCAACAGCGCATGGGCCTCGCGAGCCGCACGACCCAGCGCACGCAGATCGGGCACGCGCAGACCAAACCCGCCGATGGAGTTGACAAACCACCACAGGTGCGGCCCCTCGGCATCAAACGAAGCATCATAGCCCTCGGAAGCAGCAGCAAACGCCGCAACCGACGGCGGGTCCACGAGAACAACAACGCAGCCATCAAAGCCGCGCTCAAACGCATCGGTAAAGTCATCGGCAAACGCGACCAGGCGGTCACCGGGACGCACAATCCCCAGCTGAGACAGCGCTGCTGGCACATGCGAGGCCGCAAGCAACCGCACCTCACGCGCGCCGGCTCTCAAAGCCCAAGCCTCTTCTAGCTGTTGCACGTCCACGCGGCACCGTCCCTTCACAAACAAAAACCCACGATGCGGGTGTTACCCGCATCGTGGGCAACGGCTGCAGTATAGCGCCGATATGCGACGAATCGCCTAGATGTTGAGCGTGTGATAGTTCACGCTCGCACCCGGAGCGTCAACGGTCACACCATAGGCCTCAGGATAGATGCGCGTCGAGAACACCAGCGCGCCATCGTTCACAAACACCTCGACCGAGGAGACATCGCCAACAATGCGCACGTTACGAACCTCGTCGACGGGCTCCCAACGCACGGTACGACCGCAGCCGGCAGAAGCGCGACCCTCATCGGTAAATCGCATCTCAAAGCGCGAGGGCAGTCCGCCCTCGGCGGGCACATACGCCAGCTTCAGCTCGCCATCAACAATCGCGGTAAACGCGCCGTCGACACCGTCGACAGCAAGGTCAAAGCAGGTATCGCCGTCAACCTCCAACGAGCCCTCCCCCACACGCACCGAGGCATAATGGCGCTCGATCTCGCACGCCGGCTGCTGCAGCACCACGCCGCCGTCACCGGCCGTAAGCTCGCGCGGCACCGTCATGCAGTGCTGCCAGCCGCACGCCACGGTGGGCGCGTTGCCATAGGTCGGCTCATCGGGCATACCCATCCAGCCAATCAGAATGTGGCGACCGTCCTCGGCCGTGAACTCCTGCGGAGCATAGAAGTCAAAACCGGCGTCCCACAGGCGGAACTCGCCCAGCTCATAGACACCGTCACCACCCGTAATGTCGCCCGTTACAGGCATGTAGCCCGCTGCATACACATTGCCGCGGTCCCAACGACCGCCCTCGAGCCCCTGGGGCGAGAACGACAAAAATGCAGCGGTATCGCCATTCGCATCGAGCTCGATATAGCCGGGGCACTCCCACATAAAGCCAAAGCGCTCGGGCGTAGACACACGACTCTCGAGCTCCCAACTCAGCATATCGGCCGAGCCATACACCAGGATCTCGCCCACATCGCGCCCGGCACCCTCGCCGTGCATGGCGCAAAATCGACTATCGACATGCGGCCCATCCACGCGACGACGCGCGCCCAGCACCATGTGGTAACGCCCGTCATCATCGCGCCACACCTTGGGGTCACGCACGTGGCAGGTCAAATCCTCGGGATAATCATCGGACGCCAGCACCACGCGCTTTTGGCTGAACTCCCGACCGGCAAGGCCATCAACGCTCTCGACATAAACAGTATCGGCGCGACGGCCGGTATTGACGTAGTCGTACGTGCCGTCCGCATCGGAAAGCTTAACGTTGCCCGTATAGAGCACGCGAATGCGGCCGTCCTCGGCAAGCGCGGAGCCTGAATACACGCCATGGCAATCGAACGGCTCGTCGGGCAGCAGCGGGGCGCCAACATATTCCCAGTTCATAAGGTCGCGGCTTGTGGCATGGCCCCACATCTTTACGCCACCGTTCACATCAAACGGGGCATACTGGAAGTACGCGTGAAACACGCCGCCCGCTTGGCAAAGACCGTTGGGGTCGTTGAGCCAGCCCGCCGGCGGCATAATATGGAAGCGCTGGCCATACGCGCCATGGCCGCACTCAGAGGCGGCAGCGTCAACAGCGGCAACCAGCTTTGCAAGGTCGCGGCCAAGTGCATTAGACATATCAAAGTCCTAACGGATCGAAAGTAACAAGGCGCCAGAGATCGACACCGGATACGGGAAACGCCCGCGAGCATACAACCCGCGGGCACCCTTCAATCAAAAGCTCTTAGGCCTGCTCGGAAGCCTTGGGCTCGTCCTTGTACAGGACAAACGAGACGCCAAAGGAAACCAGCGCGGCGACCGCAAACATGATCGCGTACTGCACGGGCTGGGCCAGGCACAGCAGGATACCGAAGATACCCGTAACGCCCGTACCGGAAGCGGCGAGCGAGGTGAGCGCGCAGACCAGGGCGCCGCAGCCGCCGCCGATGCAGCCAGCGATGAAGGGCTTAAAGAAGCGCAGGTTCACACCAAAGATGGCAGGCTCGGTAATACCCATGAAGGCGGACAGAGCCGAAGGAAGCGCTAGGCCCTTGATCTTGGCATCGTGGGTCTTAAAGGCAACGGCAAGCGCGGCGCCGCCCTGGGCGATGTTGGCGGCACTGGCAATGGGCAGCCAATAGGTCACGCCGTACTGGGCAAGCTGGCCCAGGTCGATGGCGGTGTACATCTGGTGAATACCGGTGACGACCGTGGGGGCATAGAACAGGCCGACGATAAAGGAACCGATGCCAAAGGGCAGGGTGAGCAGAGCCTGGATCAGACCGAGGACGGCATTCTCGGCCCACACAAAGACGGGACCGACGGCGATAAGCGTCACGAGCACGGTCACGAACACGGAGACAAGCGGGGTTACAAAGAGGTCGAACATCTCGGGAACGATCTTGTGCAGACGCTTCTCGAGGAAGGCAAGGATCGCGCAAGCGATGACGATGGGGATGACGTGGCCCTGATAGCCAACCCACTCAAAGCTGTACACGCCGGGGATGACGGTGACCATGGTCTGCACGCCCTCGGAGGCGACCGTGTAGGCGCTCTGCAGCGAGGAGTTGATGAACGCGCCGCCGACGACGGCGCCCAGGTACGGATTAGCGCCGAAAGCCTTGGCCGCGGAGTAGCCAATCAGGATCTGCAGGATGCCAAAGGACGTACCCGAGACCAGGTCGGCAATCTTGTAGATGCAGTTATTGGTGTCGAGCGCGATAAAGCCGTTGGAGGCCATAAAGTTGAGGGCGCTCATGATGCCCAGCAGCAGGCCCGAAGCCACGATGGCGGGAATGATGGGAACGAAGATATCGCCGAGGACCTTAATGGCGCGCATAAAGATGTTCTGCTGCTGCGCCGCGGCCTCCTTGACCTCAGCCTTGGAAGCAGCATTGATGCCGCCGAGGGCGATGAACTCGTCATAGACCTTGTTGACGGTACCGGTGCCAAAAATAATCTGGAGCTGGCCTTGGGCCTCAAAGACGCCCTTGGCACCGTCGATATTCTCGATGGCTTCCTTGTCGACCCTTGCGTTGTCGGCAATCACCAGGCGCAGACGCGTGGCGCAATGCGCGGCCGACACGACGTTGCCGGCGCCACCGATGTTGTCGAGCACCTCTTGGGCTGATTTGCGGTAGTCCATGACTTCCCTTTCGTCTAACGGGCGTTTTACACCCGGCCATCTTTGACACTTACACTGTAATCGTTTTCAGTTTCATATTACTGTAATCGTTTTCATATAGCGGTAAACGGTAGATTTTCGCCGGTGAAAGGTAGTTTGGGACAAATAACAGTGGTCCGAAGATAGCGGCGGGCGCCCAAAACCTAGACATTCATAAGCTGATGACCGAGCTTGAGCGTACGCAGGCCGCCCTCCCCTTCCACGCCATCGAGCGTGTCGAGCAGCATATTGGTGGCCTCGACGCCACTGGTCAGATAGCCATAATGGACGGTGGGAATGCCGCCCGTCAGCGCGCGCAAAAACGCGTTGTCGCCAAATCCGCTCACGCGATGTAAGCCCTCGCCCACGCCACGCGCCTCATCAAGAGCGCGCAGGGCGCCGGCGGCCATGGTATCGGTCGCGCAGGCGATAAACGAGACGTCGGGCACGTCGGCCAACAACTCGCGCGCCGCACGATATCCCGAGTCGAGCGTGAAGGAGCCACGACGCACCAGGTGGGGATCGAGCACAACCCCCGCAGCCAGCAAGCCTGCCTCAAAGCCACGGCGTCGGTCGTAGCCCGCGGCGCGGTCTTCTTCGGTAACACCGATGTAGGCGATCTTTCCCTCCACGCGCCCCACGAGCGCATGGCCCAGCTCATATGCCGCCTCGTAATCGTCATGGTAGACGCAGGCCGCGCCCTCGACGTTTTGGCCAATCAGCACAATGGGCACGCGGCACGATGCAATAGCCGCACGATGCTCATCGGTAATCATGGTCGCTACCAGCACGATGCCATCGACCGGGTGGTTCTGGAACAAGTCGAGGTACTCGAGCTCACGCTCGGCAACGTTGTCGGTGTTGGCGAGCAGCATCTGATACCCGCGGCGACCAAGCACCTGGCCAATGCCTGCGGTAATTCGGCTCACCGACTCGGAGTTAATCTTAGGCACGATGACACCGATGAGCTTGGTAGAGCCGGTACGCAAGGCACGAGCCTGGTTGGACCGCACATAGCCGGTCTGCTCGATCGCCTGTTTAATGCGCTCGGCCTTATCAGCCGAGATATATCCACCGTTGAGATAGCGCGAAACCGCGGCGTTCGAAACACCCGCCAGCTCGGCGACATCCTTCATCTTTACCACGAGTACCCCCGTCGTTGAAATCGCTTTCAACATGATACCCGTGCGAACGACCGCATGACGTAGCGATTACATGATAGAGAAACGCGTGGAAACTAATGAGTCACTTGAGACACGTCGAGTGATAATCACTTCGCGGCCAGTTTTACCAGACGAGAATCACCCTGGCTGCATAATCGAAGAATACGGCCATGCAGAACTTGACCTGAGCGGCAGCCTCACGGACTTATCCAGGAAGGCCTCGGTGCCGCGTCTCGAAGAGTCGCAATTCACAATCCCGGTCAATCCTCTGCCAAGAACCCGTTGCGAACTTAGACTTACCAACAACACGTCAGCAAAGTTGCATACAAGCAGATAATCGCACGCAATTTCGCCTATTCTCAATTGAGATGTAAGTTTTGACAGGCCGAATCTTACATCCAAACAAAAAAGAGGGCCGACGCATCAACCCTCTTCAGGTGTCGCCCGAAGGCTCCCACCGCAATTGACTTTAATTTAGCCGATATCCCTTGTTTGTCTACAGGCTCTGCCACAAGTAGAAATTATCTTCACTTTTAGGGAGCAGCTCTTAAAAAGCAGCTATGTAACTAAGAAGCGCATCCATCTTGTTCCCAACCCCAGTCGTTTCTATCTCATGAAAGTCCAAAGAAGACAGGGGGCCATGCAAATCTTCAGGGACGCCAGAGAGGTCGCCGCGGTAGGTCTCCCGGTCAGCCGCCATCGCGGTTCCTAAAAAGAGGAAAGGCAGCCATCCCAAGAAGGACAGCCGCCTTTCCTCTGGACGCGGGACCCGTAGGTTACCCTCGTCAATACCGCTTTTTAGATAGGCTACTGATTATCAATCCGTAAGTCAAAGCTGCAAATTTGAGGCAAGCGACAATCATGTAATTCAAATCAAGACACACATGATTTTCAACCAAATCAAACGATGTCTGGCTAGCATATCAGGCATTGCACGCATAAAAAAGGGCAAGACTCTCAGTTTGAAAGCGTCACCCTTAAAGCTCCCAAAGAGCTTTTGTATTGCAGGAAGATACTCTACACCATCTTCCCTTGATTGGCAGGTCGAAACAGACACCATTGTGATTTCAAGCAGAAAGCGTTATATTAAGTATGCATTTGCACGTGGTGTTCGCACTATACGCTCAGATGCCATAGTTTACAAAGACGGCCTTCTTCATAGACGCTAGGTGGGATTACTCACTAGTAGCCGATATGTCGAAGGCCTTCTTGTACTTAAGAAAATCATACATTCTAATAAGCCGTTTTAGCTCGCTATTACCGTGGATTATCTTGCGATCGTCCGTGATGAGCGCCCTCAGATACTCGAGCAACTCACTTAAATCGAGCTCATCCTCCTCAAATAGCCACAGAGAATTGAGCACAGGGGTCATTTAAAAGTGAACAGTTTAATCAGGAGCGCCGCACCCCTGGGAGCGGGGCGCAACGCTCGATCCATTGTTCTCCCGGACGGGCAATTTGGCGAGATCACTCGGAAAGGATGGATGAAGCAGCCGTGCGGTTACACCAACATTTCCGACGCGATCGTAATTGAATCAATGGGTGCCTTGTTCATACTTAATCGCCTCATGATGAAAGAGCTCAACGAAGTCGCATATCAGACAATAGATCGCTCCAGGCTGTTTAAACTGTGCGATTCTATGGACGAAACCGAAACATCAATCCACTACGGTAGCAGCGGTTTCCCATTACAATCAATACGTGAGGCACCCCATGCGCGGATATAACAAGGGTCCGAAAGCTGCTCGAGGCCCTTGGACTCGTTGGGCGAATTAACGACGATTCCGAGCTCCACGGACGCCTTGAGGCGTTACGTTATTTACCCCGAAGTCAAGATATTATCGATTAGATTTCCTGAAAGGAGGCAATATGGACAACCTTCGGTTCAACATCTCGATACCTTCCGATGAAGACGGCTGCGTACTTTTCCAATGTCCGAACTGCGGAGAGCTATTCAAAGTCGTCGTTGATGAGTATGAGAGTGATTCCGTCCTAGATATCCACTGCCCTCTGTGCGGCCTTATCTCGGACAACTTCTTCACACCGGACGTCATCGACCTGGCCTTATCAAAAACAGCGAATGTGGTCGTGCCGGAGCTAGAAGAACTGCTTAAGAAGGAGCTTGGCGGAAAGGGCAATGATCACGTCTCTTTCAGTGTGAAATCATACAATGAAGAGGAACCCGAGATTCCCATCCGGCAAGCAATCGAAGCCCTTCAGAAGGTAACCTGCAAGGACTGCAAGCGCATATCAAAGGTGTCCCCTGCACTTGCGATGTCTTTATACACATGCCCCTACTGCGGAATAGGACAATTCAATGGATTCTGAGAAGATTGAGCTGCGAAAACTACTCTTCAAGCATAGTGCTGAAGCCAGCAATCTTTTAAGGTCTGACTACAATGGCCTCAACACAGCCCTCACTCGCTACCTCAACTTTATTGATGGGCAGCCTGTAACACGAGCGTTCATTGAGGATTGCGTGGCAAACCATTTGCCTAGCGGGTTCGACAAAAACGCCGAAATCGATGAAGTAAATTCGGACCCATATACCATATTTAACTTCCCGCCTAGCTGCGAGGGCGAAAGCGCCGTAACGTATCTCGTACTCAAAGCAATAGTCGACAGAAAGCTATGCCAGTCGTTTCACCTCCTTCTAGGCTATGCACACGGTTCAAGGAAATATGACGATATGGCCGAAGGCTTCCTGAATGACGTAGCGAGACGCCTCGTAAACGGAGTCAATCAGGCCATCACACTAAAGGGCATCGAACTAGGATTGGATGAATCCGTGACACAGGTAAACAATTTCGGCAACTCGGGAGCCGCCATCGCTTCCCAGACAACGAACGGGTCAAGTACGACCATCAATCAGTCAAACGGCATAGACGTTAACGCGCTCAACGACATAATCGGAAAACTGGAAAGCTCCCTCCACGAGCTTTCCAGTGAGAACAGGACAATTGCTGCGGATGCAATCGCCGCGATGAAAGACGTTTTTGAGACTCCGCAGCCTAAACCGTCAATACTAAAGTCGCTATGGAACACCCTAAAGGGCATCAACGAAGGGGCTACGTTTATTGAGAACGTAACGAAGCTGGGCGTACTCATCGCCCCTATTCTTCCTGGAATTATCGGATAGACTAAGTATGGTCGTCCCTAGCCCCCATGGCGTTTCCAATCAATTTGAGATGGCATATTCAAGGCGTTGACCGGAATTGAACATTCCGGTCAACTGCCCACATTCGAAATATCTCTACACAACAAAAGGAGTGTGAAATGAGCGACTCTGTTTCAAAATTACTAATAGAGAGATACGGAGTGATGGTCTTTCTCGTTGTAATATTCGTTCTTGCAATAATTGCGATCTTGCATTTTGGCATCAAATTCGACATCAATATGTATATTGCAAGCCGCAAAGAACGACACCGAAAGTTAGCACAGAGCTACTGCCCGCATTTGGATTTTATTCCTCGTGATGATAATAGTGTTCAAGTTAGCCCGCTCTTTTACTCGCCGCCAGGAACACTGAACTGGTTTTGCTCTCGATGCGGGGCCGTTTTACCTTACGAACCCAATCAAGAGGAAGTCGAAGCTAAGGCGACTTATTATCTCAACCATCCAAAAGCTTACAAAAAAGCAATGAAGAGTTTCGATAAGCATGCGAAAAAATCTCTCTAGATTATTATTAACGTCCATAAGGTGGTATCGGCAGCTGCGAGTGAGTGAGTATTTGCCCGCATAAGCACCGCTAAATATTGCGAATCAACACGGTCAGTATCGGCATGGTCAAGACCAGCATTTGACAACGACATAAGGTCAGCCGCTGACAAAAAACGACAATGGACTATTTGCCGATTCAGGTGCCCAAGCACAATAATGTCGGCACTGTTTCGCAATATTAAATTGTACTCAAGCGCGCAAGAACTAACAAAGTTTCGCCTTAGTCTTAACCAATGACAAACAGACGGCCAGCCGTTATTTCCGCTGAATCTTAAGGCCCCTCCGATTACTAAGGAGGTAAGCATCTTTATGCTCCTTAGAGATTTCGAAGCTTGAGAGAATCTTATTCTGAGATTCAGGCGACCAATAAATATGAAGTCTTTCTCGCGCCCTCGTTATTGCCGTATAAAACACACTGTGAGTAATGCGCTCCTCAACGTCCTTCGTAATAATCAGCTTTACGGATGAGTACTCTAGTCCTTGCGCTTTATGGACAGACACCGCATACGCCACCTGAAACGGCACGATACAGTCCTCGCCAACATCCTCACCGTCTCGATCCTTGGCTTTCTTAACTGAAAAGCGCAGATACGTCTCTCCATCACGAAAATCTAAATACTCCAACCCGTCGTAATGAAGAACGGAAAGCTCGGAGGCGATAATGGGAACAGCAACCGTAAATTGCATCTCGTCTTTGGAAATTGCTTCCATTCCCACAAGACGCCCTTTTAGATTGTTATATAACAACGGATAAAACCGCTCAGACTCATTGAACAAAATTGGGTCGCCGACTTTATACGTATGATAATTCCAGACAACGGCCTCGTTCTTATTTCCCGACTGCAAGATTTTGTTCATATTATTAATGCCATAGAGGCCATCATAGTTGAGACATAAGACAATCTCATCATCATTCATTCTGCTAATTACAGAGTCATCAAGATTCGACGTAAAATCGCAAGAAATAAGAATTTCAGCGATATCAGGACTCACATTCCTGACAGCATGCCATAGTTTTAGCAAATCATCATTCTTCGTGCGCCATGGTTTATCAAATTCATGGATGCACTTATCAGGCAAGAAGTCTCGAGCCAATGAAAACCAGTTTCCAAACTTAATGGACTCAATCTGTCTCACATCGCCAACAAGCAATAGCAGTTTAAACCGATTAGAATCAATAATAGATTTCATATCGCTATTGCAGACAGTGCTGCATTCGTCAACGATTAAGATGTCGCAATCTGGCACACGATTCAAATACTTCGCGACGGTCATAAATTCGCAATTCTTATCATTTATTTTTCTTCTAAGGCTATCTACGGCAGGATTTGTATTAGCGATAGCAAGTTTGCTTTCATTTTGCAGAAAAGCGCAAACGATGTTGACCATGGTTGTTTTTCCGGTACCAGCCGAACCGTAGATGAACGCGACGCTCGTTTCGGCAAACATGGACTTTAGAGCATCTATTTTTTCTGAATCATCCAACTTGCAGCTTGGATCTTTAAGCCATGATTCACATAAAGCAGTATAGCCTTTGACCCCGGCACCAGACAGTTTTAAAAGCCCGCGTATAATACAAGTGAGTTCGTCTTCGACTCCCTTAACAAATAGATGCCCGTTCTCATGCACGAGATCCCTTGAATGATGTCTAAAATACAAAGCGCTATTAAATGAGGCAATCAGTTCATCAACATCCGAGAAGGTTGTAATTTCGGTATCCCTAAGATACAGAGCATTAGAATCGATTGTCTCCGCGGTCACCCTACGAGCAAGAAAGTTATCTTCATACGGATCTGGATCAATACATTGATACAAATCCTCGACAGCGACTACATGCCCAATAAGACTCGTGCAATACGGCTGCCGATCAAAGGGGGCACAGCCGTTTTTCAAATAAAGGTCACCGAGACGGCTATTCGGACTTACAGTCAATTGTTCCTCTATAACCCTGTTACGAGGTTTAGACAAAAGATACTTTAGAACATTAGATCCATTTGAGCCAGCACTCAAAAACTCATGCGCAGAGCTAAGCAAGGTGTGTACCGGACAGGCATTTCCCGAAGATGCTATCTCCCCCATCACAGAAATAAACTCGTCATCAGGGAGTAGAGCAATGTCGCAAAGCGTCATCCCGGTATGGGTCATTAGGTTCATAAGTGATCTATAGCTAGTGTATTGGCCAGTAAGCCACACTGCATCAGGGCCTCTAAGTATCTTTATAAGATTATTCAACTCACAGGGGCGTACTGAAACCGCATATGCATCAACAATCGTAACAGGAAGAGTAAAGCCAAGACCGTCGATACTCGTGCGCTTAGTCGAAACCACCACTGAATAATTAGTGGGCATTCTGAAAGATGAATAAACAAGTATACGATCAAATTTGCTACAAGAATCGAATGCGGGGACAAGTGTCGCCTCATAATAGACAGAATCCCCAACAAAGAAAGGCTTAGCAGCTCTAACGTAAAAACGGTCCTTCTCAATTTCAACAGCATTGGCACTCATGAAATCATTGATTTTATGAGCTATCTCTTCATGGTATTTAGCCAAGCCGGGATCGGTGTCCAGAGGAATCTTACTCAAATTGGCAAGAATTGTAAGGCCGAGTTTATCGAATGCATAACGTTTCAAGCACAGCAAATTTTCGTAATACTTCAACAAAAGGCGCTCTGCAGAATCTTCACTTGGAACATAGTGCGAAACGACCTTTTGTAAATAATGATGGAACTTAGCAATAAACCGAGTCTCGCTGTTCTTGCTCATATCTTTAATAGCAACCGAACATAATTTAAAGTAGTCGCCTTCGATGGGCTTGTTGCCATAAGTTGCATACATTGCAATGTGCTCAACAAGATGACGCAGATAACCCACAACGTCTCTTGAAACGGCTGACCTGCCCTCGAATTCAAGTCTATCAATTGAATGCTCTACAGCGTCGTTTGCATTGTAAAGCTCCTTAAGAGGGTTTCTTATAAGCCTCGCTCCTCCATCGTAATTTTCGACCCCCCAATATGGCTTAACGGCCAAGAAATCTTTACATCAATTAAAATGTCCATCCGATGTCCATCAATAATGATAGCCGCACCCAAACAACACTTCCGAGCCAAACGACGAAGCCGGGTAACGCATAATTACTTTCACAAATTGACAAACACATAGAGGAACACGGTCCACGCGTCGTCATATGATTTCAGGCGAGTAAACAACAAATCATCGACGAAAGGGGCGCGAGCCGAGTCCGCAAACATCGCATCGATCGACGATGGGTCGCTCGACGCGCTGCTCGACGAGGAGGCGTCCAAGCTTGTCGGGGCCGAGCGCTATGAGAGGACGGCGGGCCGGGAGGCCTACCGCGGCGGCCACTACGCGAGAAAGCTCGTCACGGGCGCCAGGGAAGTCGAGCTCAGCGTGTCGAAGCTCCGCGGGGCAGCCGCTAGGACGATGCGCGACGGGTTCGCCGAGACGCTTGCCTACACGGAATTCCCGCCGGAGCGCTGGAGCCAGATTAGGACGAGCGACGGGATCGAGCGCATCAACCGCGAGATCAGGAGGAAGACGAGGGTCGTCGGGACCTTCCCGGACGGCAACTCGGCCCTCATGCTGGTGACGGCGAGGCTGAAGTACATAGTGGAGCACGAGCGGGGCAAGAGGAGGCACCTGGATATGTCGAATCTGGACGAGATGGACGAACTGAAAGGAAAGTAGGAGGGCTAGAAGAGGACGGGGCCGAGGACAGCAAAATCAATTTGCAAAAGAATCTTGACGGTACCCCTCCCCAACATTCCCCAGAAAGTTCGCTGATGTTGACTGGGGTTCTCGTAAAATAAACCCCAACAAAATATGTGCGGAGTGCTGGCCTGGAGCTGCCTCCGGACCCCATTGGCTGCTTACCGAGAGTCTCCGCTATGAAACGACCCCTTTACTACCTGCTCTGCGCGATCGCGTGCATGTCCATGGTCAGCTCCGCGATGCCTATGCCAGCCATCACGGAGGCCTTCCAGCCTCAGGCAACCGCGAAGCAGCAGGCGCAGGCCGTAAACAACACAAACTGACGAACCAATTGCCGACATGAACGATTTCGTCCCTGCCGGCATTTAAGCAGGGAGAAAGATTTGGCAATATTGTCCATTATCTAACTGATTCAATAGCGGAATGAAGCCTGCAGCAGGGGCCAAATTCGGAAGTAAGCGGCAAATCCAAAACCTGCCAAGCACACCGGAATGCCACAACGCTTCTACCTGCGTTTTCTTTACGCAAAAACGGCGGTGTGCTCGAGGATTCTAGAATTTGCCGCATACTTCCGGCGGGCAATTCCGAAAGTGCGGTGAAAAACCGAGAACTGCCGACCAGACCCCTGTTTTAAGCTTCGACGACCTGCGGTTTTGTTACCGAAAATCGAGTTGCGCTCGGCGGTTTCCGATTTTTCCCCGCACTTCCGGAAAAACGCGGTAAAAGCGAGTGTCTGAAGCGGAAACACGACAATTGCTCCTCGGAAAACAGCCCACTAAACGCAAAAACCGCCTTTCGGCGGTTCCCACGGACCAAGCCGGACGTACCGTCGCTAGGCCTCATCAAGGGTTACTTTACGGAAGAGTCGGGCTGTGATCAATCATTTTTCAGGTTTGGGGACAAAGGTCGAGCTACATAGAAAAGCTGATCTGTGGCAGATAAAGCGGCCCCCATACCCCACCGGCAGCAACATTCTCAATGATGCCCTTTGCAAAGGAATACAGGTCTTGCATGCCGAAGCTAAGCGCCTCCCTATCAAATGCCTCATCGTCTAAATCAGACGGAGCACGATAGATACCGGACACGGATATTTCGGAACGATAATAGTGGCCCTCATCACTGGGAATGAGCTCTATGACAAGGTTGAGCTGCCGAAATCTAACTCCGTTTTCATCAAAGAAGGCACTCGTTATGTCATTTCTAACGTTAAACTCACCGTCTGACTTATTAACTCCCTCCTTCGGGGCCATTCCGCCATCAAATGAAAACCTATCGACTTTTTTAGACACGCATGTAATCGACGAAGACTCAATGCGCTGCTTCTTCAACGAGTCCATTTACATCTCCAATCGGAAGGAATTCTCATCAACCAAAGGATCAGAATCCCTATAAGCAGGGGCTTTTCCTCCTGGTATTAAAGACAAAAGCGGCGAGCTAAGAGTTGCGGTCCTCTCATGGAGAGCCAAGCCCAGGTATTCGCGCGCCTCGGGAACATCGCGAATGAGCCTCATAAGGATATTGGCAGTAACAGTCTGCTGAGACGCTCCGTTCTCCCATCGAGATGACGTTGGTTTTGAAACTCCTAAAAGTGACTCAAATTCATGCTGAGTTAAGCCTAGATCTGAGCGCAAATGCTTTATTTCCGAGGGAGATAGAAGCTCATGAGCCTTGGCGTATTGCGCGGCAAGCGCATGGGCGAGTTTAGTCGCCTCCGCAGCGGTCATTTCATCATTGCCGCACTCACAAATATAATGCCCAATTCCTTCAACAGTAATTTTCTCGCCACGGTAAATTTCAGTCATTGGCGCCGTGGTAAATTGCATTTCCTTGCCACATTCCATGCAACGCATGACTCCTCCTTTAATGAATATATCCATCGATGTTCGCAGACAAGACGTTTAAATGCGCCTTGCCTTCAGAATCGATTGAAAACTTAACGTACCAATCCTCACATTCAAAATCCCGACAAACATAGACGTCTGCGTAAACATCGTGCAAAGGCCCATCCATATCGAGTGCGATGGATTTCCTGAAATCGCTGGGCTTTAGGTAATCAAATAGATCGGCGAGAAAACGATCAATATCCAAATAGCCATAGTGGTTGATCAGGTGCCTGCGCACCTTGCCGTTTACAACCATCTCTCCCGAGCAGGCCAAGGATTTGGCCTCGTCTAGAGAATATGTCGGCCGAAACTTGGTTCGGTTCATGAGCACCCCTTAGTTAGCATCATGCTAACTATATTCGTATAGTCGCCAATTGGCAACTACATTCAGCGCACCAACGTAAGCGATCGACCGGATGGCGTCTTAGGCCCGACAAATACAACTCTGACTGCATAATCGAAGAGCACAAGCGTACAGAGCTAGACCCAGAGCGTAGCCTTACAGACTATTTCTAGAAGGTGCCCGTGTCGAGTCTCGCGGCGCAAATCACAACGTCGACGACGGACCGCCGCCCCTCCCCTCCCCAACAATCCCCCAGAAAGTTCGCTGATGTTGACTGGGGTTCCCGTAAAATAATCCCCAACAAAATATGTGCGGAGTGCTGGCCTGGAGCTGCCTTCGAACCCTATTGGCTGCTCACCGAGAGGCTCCGCTATGAAACGACCCCTTTACTACCTGCTCTGCGCAATCGCGTGCACGTCCATGGTCGGCGCGACGTTGCCCATGGCAGCCATTGCGGAGGCGATTCAGCCTCAAGAAAGCGCCGAGCAGCAGGCGCGATTCGACACCACGAACAGCGACGCAGGCAAGGCCGAAGACGGCACCAACACAAATGCGACAGCAGATACCGCAGAGGACGGCACCGCAACATCCACCGGCACCAGCGCAGCCAACACGGAAAGCGCTGACGGCGCCACCGCCACAACCGCCACCCCCACCCCCTCCCTCCGAGCCCAAACCAACCCCACGCCCGCCGCAATCTCCGCCACGTCACAAACCACCTACGCCCACTCCGCCACGGCAACCCAAAACGGCGTCACCTTCACCGTCTCGTGGAACGACGCCCCCGCGGGCACCGCGACGACCTTCCACGTAACCCAGACCAACGGCTCGTCCCAGGCCAAGGCGCGCATGGACGTGCCCACCTACTGGGACGGCGGCAGCCAGGAAAGCGTCTGCGACCCGTCGCGCGCGACATGGGGCAGCTACTACAACCTGGGCGCCACCGGCCACGACTTTACCTTTGACTTCACGGCATCGGGCACGCACCGCATCTACTTCTACTTTATGGACAACGACAGAAACGACCCCCAAAACGACAAGGGGATCTACTACCTGCGCACCACGGCGGAGGTGACCGTAAACGACGCCGCCCGCCCGAGCGTCATGCAGATCGTCAACGACGCCGTAGCCCAGTGCAGGCAAGAGACAAACGGCTCGGAATACGACATGGCGCTGTGGCTCCACGACTGGACGCTCGACCAGCTGGAGTACGACCACGGCCTCAACTGGTGCTCGGCCGAAAGCGGCCTCACGCGCCACCAGGGCACCTGCGAGAGCTACCAGCGCATCTACTCCAAGCTCCTTGACGCAGCGGGCATCGCCAACGGCCGCATCACCGGCAACGGCCACACCTGGAACGCCGTAAAGATCGACGGCAAATGGTGCCAGATGGACCTAACCTGGGACGACACCAGCGACAACTGGTACGGAGACCTGGACCAGCGCCATCTGTACTTTGGCCTGACCGACGAGCTCATGGCAATCGCCCACTCCGACCACACGGCCAACTACCAGAAGGACGGCTACGCCTACCGCTCGACCGACATGTCCAACAATAAGCGAGAACAACACACGACGGCTCAGTGAGACCGGCAACTTGCAACAGGCACCGGGACCCATGCGCAATACTGGTAGTACCGATTCGTGATATTCAGCAATGGTCAAACGGGCAAACACTCACTGAGCATTCGTCAAGATTTTGAAAATCCTGTCTGAAAGAATCGCCAATCCGTCCTTATCGCGCTTATAACTAAATACCCTCCTGTGGCTGACATCAAAAGGCAGTTGGGGAATATCACCCTGACATATCAAAACGGTCTGCTTGCCCATTCCAATCGCGTAGCCCATTTCGAACATAACGTTTGAATTCAGACCAGTAATGTCCGCAATTACCGAAGAGCTAGACGCAATCAATTTAAATATGTCTTCCGTAATATCTGTGGGGGTCAATATCTCGTCCACACGTTTACATTTCTTGCCCGCCCTCTTAGAGCCTTCGACCAACGCTGAATATACAGGATCTATTGAAGGATCATCAGTGAATGGCATCATGACAGCAATTAGATTTGGGCCATACGCACTAGACCTTTCAGGTTCGACCGGCAAGGGACGGCCATCTAGAAACTTTGAAAACAGGCGAAAAGGATCTCCTTCGCAAAGTCTCCAATGAGTACGTTTATTTTGCCAGCAGTTCTCGTCAAGAAGACCCAGATCCAACAATGCCTGCGATGGAAACCGTAGAATTGGCTTAGAGATCGCAGGGTTGATAGACGGGGTGTCCATATATCCAAGTGTGGCAACGGCACTCAAATCATCCGATTCAAATTCACGTGTCATAATAGCCGGAAGCTGAGCGAGGGCATTAAAGTCAAAGCCGGTAGCTGTTCTATAGGCGCTTGCGAACTGCTCGGAAGTTCCCTCGAACATCCTAGAAGTCAACATGGGCTGTGCCTCATTTGCACGAACAATTAAGTTGAACAGCATTTACTACACACCCTATATACAAACAAGGCTCACTAAAGCGCCTGAAAATAACAACCATTAGAATTATATCCCGTCTGAAAGCAACGAAATTAAATCTGACAAGCAGCTAAATCTTCCCCATATCGGCGACATACCGCCGGCATGCCGACATACGTCAGTACTGCAAGATTTGCCGATGACATCAAATAAGCACCGAAATCGATCCAAGTCAATCAGGCCTGGCAAGAAAAGAGCACCGAGGCTCACGTTGGCTCCGGTGCTCAAACGCAATATCGGCGGTACCGTCTCGCGATATTCAGGGATGTAAAAACAAACAACTGATCAGGCGGGCTGCCACAATCTAGTCATTCGCAACATGCCAGCGAATAAACCAGTTGGAATCATTTGAGAGCTCATTGAGGAGCTTTTGCTCGAGAATAGCATCATCAAACTTCCCCTCTTTGCATAGGCGCACAAGTTTAAATGCAACACTTGAGGAAACGTCGTGTAACGACTGAAACGCCAAATCGCTAAAAGAACATGACCCCCACTTGCGATAACCCGCAGCAATGCTAGCAAGCAATGCCGCGCGCACGGCAGAGTCTTCACTTAGCAAAATGCTCGAAATGATTGCAGAAACAACGTCACAGTACTGATCGCAGATAGCATTACAAACAATCAACTGCTCAAGTACTTCCAGGAACGCACGCTGCCCAGCGGCAGTAAGTGTTTCAAATTTAATGCCAAGCGTTAGGAACTCTATATCCCTTGCAAGGCCAGCAACCACTTTTAGAGCCAAACACCTTACAGACCATGCACATGAATCCATTGAAGCAGGATCTCTAAAAACCGGGTCTACTCGCCACTCATCCGGAAGCTCAGAAATCAAATCCGTCCAACCGTCGGGCAGCGCCTTTCCATCACGCGCGCAACGGCATGCAAACTTATTTAATACAGCCATAGCCTCTCCTGCAGAGCAAGGCGATCCTTGATATGTTGGAAGCTCTTTAAGGCAATGCTCTAGCACGCGAGCCAAGGATGCGCTAAATGACTCAGAAGACTCATCATCAAGCGACCGGCATAACAGAGAAGAAGGACAAACGGAAAACCCAGAGTGAAAATCAGAACGATTATTCGAGTCGAATTGCCTGAGCAATTCATCGATACAAGCCGTCTCCGCATTGCATGCAGCAACCTTATTGTCAGAATAACAACCTCGCTCAACAGCGGGTAGGTGCTCCACTTGTTCCTCACTCAGAATAGAATAGCCACAACACTTCTCAACATATCCGAATACGCCAGCAGAGAAATTGAATTTAAGCAGTTCATCGGAATTCGATTTAAGGCTACGGCCCAGTTGATCAACGAGACCATTGTCGATTTTATCTAAATCCATTCCGCCAAAAACGTTCGACACATCAGAGGCGACGCTATATAAATGTTGATCGACAATCTGACAAAGTAAATCAACAAGTGACTTCTCATCAACCCGCATCTTGATCATGTCGATCGCTTTAATCCACCTTGATGCAGATTGTCGAAAATCATCTACAGCGCTTAACACACTCCAAGCATCGCAAATAGTATCATCCGAAAAATAAGGCGCGCACTCCTTAATGACGGCGGCACTTATACTCGGACGACGTGCCTGCGCCGTTAAAGAAGTCAGACGCCACAGCTCCTCGGCACACGACGGAAGGTAGGACCTTAAGCCATCGCTCTTATATGCAAACCTTTTCTCAAAGCCCTTAGCATCTCCCTGAAGAACAAGCAGCTTAATTCCCTCAAGCTCAAGTTCAGGCCGATTGTAAATAGAGGCGTAGTCGATAAGCGAATTAGCAAGCAAACTGCGAGAATAGAGGGCGCCCGATATGCTTCCGCATAATATTGAACTGAATAACAAACACGTTATGCTTGACATGACGGAAGCAAGGCTGGCATCATGTCGAATCGTTGTGTAAGGATTAATTGACTTAGCCTCTCTCGAAGCGTTTAGGATAGCGGTTCCCACCTCCTCTTCAAACTTAAGCGCAAGGGGAATGTAGGATGGAGCGGAAAGCGCATCGATTTTTTTCTGAATTGTCAACTGAGCGCCAAATCCATATTCGGAAAGCAAGCCAGCGACAGTCCGCTTGTCAATTAAACAATTTCCATAAGCCCAACAGTCTTTCGATTCGATTGAATCACAGGCTAGTTGGAGACATTCATAACACTCAGAATAGCGACCTTCAAGAGAAGCGTCGAGAGCGTCAAGCCTAAGCGAAAGGGTATCTCTGGGAATGCCGCTGTCCCTCATGGCCTCTAGAATGCTAGTCTTGAATGCGGCAATCGAAAAGGAGGTGCCATAAAGTAACCACTCAACCGCCTTCTCACCAAGAAAGAAAAGATAAGGATTGTCAGTCTTTCTCTCAAGCCAATCAGCATGGTAGTTGTATTTTTTTGAAACCATAGCAACGGAAGCGCCAAAAGCATCCAGAACATCTTCGGGGATAGAGACTGGAGAAATATCAGTAAGAACAGCCGCACTACCGTTTTCAATTTCAAAACGTCGAGTATGAAACAAGTCGACCATCATATTGTTAAGCTGGGTCATCAAGTAAGGAACGAGATCTGAATCGCTCGGTAATTCGACATACGTGCACGCATCCATTTCCCTAGCATAGCGAAACAGAGATTCAATATCCGGCGAAGTATCAGATTTAAGCTTAACGAGAATGAGTGGTTTTCTGAGCAGAATGGCACGATGGAGCTCTTTGCTAGTCCCTGGTCTCAATTCAGATCGTATTATTCCAATTACTATATCGCTCTGCGCCAAGCGATTAAGATAATAGGACGATGATGGTTCAGTGCTCGCATGGAACTCGATAGCGAAGGGTTTAAAGATATCCGATTTCAGAAGGGCATTATTCAACTCGTCCCTCAGCTGACGCCAGCAAAAAGAATCCTCATCTCGCATCGAAGAGCTAACAAACACTTCAATGCAGTCACGATCAATAACCTCGGCACCCATCTCATTAGTATCCATAGAACCTCCAATCAAATCGAACCATAGAATAACAAGTGGCGCGGACTCATAGCGTTGGAAGTAAAACAGTAAGCACGTTACTCAATTTAAGAAAAATGATTGCCGACGTCCCACTGCAGGGATTGACTCGGTCGAGAGTTAGAATACCCTCGGAACATAGTCCATCGGGCAACAAAAAGACCTGATAGCTAAAAAAGGAGCGTTGGCCCCCACCGACACTCCTAATGTAAACACACGCTTGTCGTCCAAGATGCCGTCATTTATCTCATGGACAACAATCAGCTTGTAATTGGCATCGTTGATTATTCAAGCAACCACTTAAGCAGATCGCCTACGATTTCCAACTACCTTTATGCCCTTGCAAGCAATGTCTAAGAGACCATTCCTGAGAACGAATAGAAGGACAATGAAAAGCAGGAACTCTGCAATTAGAATGCCATGAGAGAACGGTGCGAAAGACAAAGCCACTTGGGCGCCAATCAAAACAAAGCTGGCAGCAATCTCTCCCCTATGAAAATCAAGTTTAATAAACTTACGTGTATCACGCGCACGCACCGCAGCGATAACAGCATAGCTAATGGCAGTAGCGCCAGCAGCGCCCAAAATTCCACACGCCGGAACAAGAAGCAAAGTGAGCGCTATGTTAACGATTGCGCCAATAGCAGTTGTAGAGAAGGCCTTCTTGCTTTCTTTAGTAACGACATACGTTGTTCCAAAGAAAGCGGCAACGCAGGAAAAGAGATTGGCAAGCGATAGCATAGCAACTGGCTGCCACGAGCCTTCATACGACGAACTCATGAGGAACGTGTAGACGGGGTAGGCAGACGCAGCGATAAGGGACGATGCCACAGCAAGAACCACAAAGATATAACGAAAGACCGTCGACTGAAACCTAGCATTATCCGCAGATTCTCGTTCTTCAATTGCCGAAATCTGCCATGCCTGCATGAAGATATTGTAGACGATGTTAACGATTTGGGGGATCTTCTGGGCAACGTTGTAGATACCGTTTGCGCTGGCGCCAATAAAGAACAGTATTACATACCTATCGGAAGCCGACATAATCCACCACATAAGCGAGTTCGGAATTAGAGGTATGCAGTAGGTCAACATGGCATTTAGCGCATGTCTATTTAAGCTGGAGAACGATAGGTAATTCCAAAGTCTACAGGAAACGATGATATGCAAAGCACCGATGAATTGCGCTACGACCATAGAAGCAAGGTATCCGCCAACACCTAGATGCCATACCGCAAGTGCAAGTACGTTCGAAAAGGCGGTAACAAATGTAATGACCACTCCATTAGCAGCAAATGCCTTTGATTTACCGATCCCGCGAAGAAGCTGCATGAATACATAGTTGAAGCTGGTCAAGCAAAGTAAGAGCAAGAAATAAACGACGTTATCACCAATAACGCTGAACATGCGAAACAACGGGAACAGTAGCCAGCAAATAAGCCAGCCAGCGATAACAACAAGAAGCGAATTCGACGCAATGGTCTTAACGTCGACTTCCTTTGAGACCGTGAATCGGAGAACAGCTTCGTTCATACCAACCATAGCAAATGGAACGAGCAAATTGACCGTAGTGGTAACAAGGTCAGCTGTGCCATACTCTGCGGTCGTTAAATAATAAGTATAAAAGGGAACAATGAGAAAGGTGATAACCTTGCTACCTAGGTTCCCAATAAAGAAAACCACAGAGTTCTTAGCTAATTTCTTATATTTACTTTCTGCAGTCATCTGCCCATCCAAACCATATAGCGATTACAACGAATGCGGCCTAATTGCCGAGCATTCGCTTGAGCTTTCGTCTCAAACGAATAAAAAATGTATCCGTGAAGCTCCACCTCGAAGAAAGCTCCTTGATACTCGCCCCTTTGGCAAGAGCACGCAAAAATTTGCATCTTTGAGGATGAGGAGCCACTGAAGCGGCAAGCGCAGGATTCCCGCCAATCACCTCGTCATAGCTAGAAGGCCCTATTTCGAGCTTAGGCGATACTCTTTCGAACCATTTCTTGCCTTTATCGGTATTGCACAGAACGGCAGAGACCCCCATAGAGGAATCAACTTCGGGATGAATAGAGGGGAATCCCCAAAAATCGCCAAGAGTTAAATCAGAGCCACATGAGCGCTTTGCCGGACAATCAAAACATGAAGAACGTAATGACGCGTTATCCAAAAATGCTCTCATATACCAATCGTCGCCATAACGTCCGCCGGTGACGCGGCAATCGTCTTTCTCCGTCCTTGCGTAGTAAAGGACGGAGTAAGACGACCATCCGGTCGTCTTACTCCGGAAATTGACATCATCAATTTCAGAGTTTTGGGCAGAAGACTGGAATTCAATCCATTTTCTCCAGAGCAGAGGCGATGGGGCGCCGTGGCAGATAACGTCAGCAGAAATAAAGAAAGCGGAATCTGCTAGCTTGCCCAGATAGTTCCTCATGCCGGAAACCTGACAAGCAGTGCCCGTAAAGAAAACTAAGCGTTTCGCCAGAAGATAGTCCTTGACCTCTCGATAAAGAGAAGCAGGAATCTCGCTTTGGACATATTTTGATCGTTGGAGTCTTTTGAGGCCCTCTAAATCAGTAACACACTCATGTCGAACCGTATGGCAGTGCTCCTGGAAAGAAGCCCCGACGACAACGCCATCGGACTTAATAGCAGCATCGGCAAGCACGCCAAAGAGCCCTCCAGACGATGATTGCTGGAGAACATCACTTGAAAGAGACTTGGCCCAAGACACTTCAACAGGTTCGACAACGGGATTGCGACTTAATACGGGGCAAGTCGAGTCACAAGCACCGCACCCGATACATAGGTCGGAATTGAAGCTGGGCCTTAAGAAGCCCACCTCGTCCGGCGTCATCGAAAGACATCCCTTCGGGCATTTGGCAGAACAGGCGCCGCATCCACAGCAGGAATCACCCAGAGAGATGATTTCTGGTGCCCTATCAGCCCTTCCCGACTGTTCTTGCTGAGTCATTCTCATTTCCTCTTCTTTACGGCACGCAATGTTGAATTAAATGCCCTCGAAACAATTCGTGGAGCGTTAAGATACATCGCTCTACGCACCCTATCGACACCACTTAGCTGAGAACTGTCACACTCGGTAAACCTAATAGCGTTAAATAGTCGATCTTCCTCGTTCGAGCTCATTTGGCCCGAATCGACACCCATTCCAAGAATCCTCAAAGCCTCATGAACCTTGAAATGACGAAGATGACTAACGATCTCAGGACTGTTCCCTGGATAACCAATCATCTGATCAATAGCATCGAGAGAGCTTAGCAAACTATGATTGAAGCCGCTGGTGGTAGCGCTTCCAGGGCGATCCAAAATATTCCACAACGCAAGGGGCTCATAGTGAAGGCCGCGACATTCCTTAAGATAGTTAAATACAAAAAGACCATCCTCGGTATGGGCAATCCGCTCATCAAACCTTATGCCACACCGTTCAATTAACTCACGAGAAAAAAGTTTATAGCAGGAACTGCCGATATGTATTGAATTGTAAACTCCAAAGCGGAGAATAGCGGCATCGGAGGATAGGTCCTCAATGGACATGTCGGCAATCTGATTGCCGCAAACCTCCAAACCGTTAACCACAGAAACAAAATTTGCATCTGCAGCAATTAGAGCGCCCGGTTTAAGGCTTTGCATCCGCATCATCTGCTCACATGCTTCAGGTTCAAGCCAGTCATCAGAGTCGAGAAAGATAACATAGTCACCAGTCGCAAGATTCAACGCATGGTTGCGCGCGCGAGAGACACCGGAGTTTTCTTGGCGTGAAAGCACCACTCTTGAATCAGCAGAATACGTCTGGAGAACACTCCATGTGCCATCAGACGACCCGTCGTCGACAACGACAACCTCAATGTCCTCATACGTCTGGGAAAGAGCGGAAGAGACACCGCGCCCGATATAATTCTCAACATTAAATGCGGGAATAATTATCGATACTTTGCCTTTCATAGGCGGCAACTACCCCAATTCTTTGTAACCGAATTTATATTTAAGCCGCTCGTGAGGAGCCAAATTGTTCATGAAACGAAGCCACTGAAGTATTTCCGCCGTTGCGTCACCAAACCCTGGAATGCCATTCGCCATCTGGGAAAGCCAAATAGAGCCTCCCCTAATATTGGCTTCAATAACAATCGGCGCGCCATCTTCCCCGATGGTAAAGTCCCAACTGATAAGGCCCATTTGAGGCATCAACGAATGCATGCGCTTCGCCGCATCAATAGCACCGGGAACACCAGCAATCTTATATCCCTGAAAAACAACCCCCGTGTCAGGATGTTTCTCGAACCGATCATTAAACTCAGTAAGGGCCGATGGTGCAAGCAAACCTTCATTTGAAATGCCAATGAACATGCCGCCAGCATGCGCATTATCCACCGCACTCTTTCCGCGACCAATCCTCATCAGCAGAGGTAAAGAACGGAGTTCGCCTTGCCAGCGGTATGTCATAATCCTCAGCGTATTAACGCTCTCAGGATGTAATTTAACCACTGAAGAATGGCATGAGATTACTTCTTGAACTGTAAAATCACTGCCGAGCAATTCGAATAATTCTTCAGCAGTAACACCCGTCGCAGCATCGACACCGGAAGCAAAGCAATAAGACCCGCAGCCTTCGCCCGAACAAGTCCCTACGGTCGGTTTTGCAAAGCAAGCACCACAGTTGCCAATTAAATTAAGTGCTGTCTCTTTGGAAATCTCTTTGAAGTCGGAATTGCGAAGAACCCCAGACGTGCTTGTAACGATTGGACGTGGAGTTCTAACCCCAGCTCTTTCGGCAAACAATGGAAGAAGATTCTTATCCTCAAATACGGTGGCATACGCCACCGGCATATTCATATATCGTTCAAACTCAGGGATAAACAGGAGTTCTGGAAAAAACCTAACATCGAACTTGCCAGATATCGCAAGATTATGCCGATGCCATGTGTAAGGGATTTTTCTACCATAGTTCTCAACATAAAACTTGTCGATGGCACGCATTTGCTCGGAAGAGAGCTCGACATCGCTGAGAATAGATTTTCTTTTGGGATCTTTAAACTTTGCAATTTCTGCCTGTCGAGCGCGATGAATCTTAACGTTCTCCAAGACATCATATAAGCCATCTTTAACATCTGATTTGAGAGACATGTGTTCTCCGATAACTGAAGGGGACGAATTTAACGTGACAAAGCGTCTAATAAGTATGAATTGGAATCGGCTCTGCGCATATCAATCGCATGGCCAACTCCTGAATAGTCGCAGCTAAGCGCACTCGTCGCACTTGAAAGGCCCCACCGCTCCTCGAGACCGCACATCCGCAGCAAGGTGTTAATGCGACTGTTCATGTTTGAGCCGTTCGCATGCTTGCGATCAAAAACGACAAAGGGACGGTTAAACAAAATCGAAAAAACCGACGCATGAAAACTATCGGTTAAGACACAATCGGCCTTATCGATATAAGATAGGAAATCCGAAGGATCACCGCCAAAATAGCGGCACTTAGGATTCATGTAGTCAACAATTTCATACCCGAGTGACTTCAACTCCGCCGTCAATTTAACCTGAGCATCAGACTGCTCGCCAAGATTAAATTGAAATACGTACTTCTGCTTGCAAGCCACAGGCTTTTCTATCTTACGCCATTGATTTGCAGTCAAAAGCATGGTCGGATCCAGGGTAACCGGCACTTTTCGACCAGTCAGTTCCTCTACAATGCGAGCTCCGGCATCTTCTCGCACACTAATATCCGAATAACATTCAAGAGCTTCCTTAAAGGAAGACGCCCAATTCTCGGGAAGAGATGCCAGACCGAAACTGGCAGAGTAAGCTACTCGCTTATTGGCATCGGCAAATTGAAGAAGATAATCATTGGCGCATCTGCACTCCAACGAATCGCCCCACCAAAGGGGATTCCAGACCTGGTCACTTCCGACAACAAAATAGTCGTACTCATCATTCAATTGAGTCGAAAGACCACTGCCGTTCGTTGAAATAATTCTTGTAGGAATTAGAGATTCCGTAAACTTAGAAAAAGCGGTATCGCGACCATGCTCCTTTTTAGTCCTGAGCCTTATCGCACCGTTCTCTTTTTCAAAATACTTGTGAAAAATGGATTTAAGTGCAGATGATTTTTCAAGAGTAACGAGCGTATCTACATCATGTCCCATTTGGCTCAAAACGGTATGAAGTGCATAATTCTGAAGTCTATTGCCGTAATTAAAATTACCGAATAGTGTAACGATACCAATTCTCATATTAATAATCACCTTATCGTGCTTCTAAACGAATTATTGATCCCCATAGGCAAGCGACAAATCAATGAGCGATCCGAGCCATAAATCGTTTTTCTCATCAATGGGGTCAAGTCCGGCCCCATTAAACAGCGTTAACTCTCCGAAAACCAAGCGATCGCCCAGAACGTACCAATCACAACGCACTTGAGGAATTCCCCTGGTGAGGACACTACTCAACTCAAGCATTTTCTCAAGCTTTTCAGGACGCTCAACCTCAACAGGAGAAACTGGAATGCCAGCCCAATCAATGGAGACTGGATTCCAATCCTGATCGTAATAGTTGCAAGTATGTTCACCAAACCTGCCCCTATGCACCTCAATAAGGCGAGGATTTCCGTTGAAGCACGTGACTTTATAGTCAACCAGGCCAGTATCGAGACCTTCATCCTCAAGATATTCTTCCGCCATGACCATTGGGGTAACATCCTTATAGGGCCACTCCCTTGTCCACCAAAAATAATTACTATTGAGGTGTCTACGAAGAACTCTCTTGGCCACAGCAAAATCAAACGTGGATTTGTCGCGGCAGATAGCAACTCCCCCGCTGTCATGATTCGTCTTAAGTACGAATTGATCGGGAAGATTCTCGAGACCTATGTTCTCAACACAGTTCCAAGAGCCATAAGTCTTAGAAACGTATTGAGCGCCGATTTTGTCAGCAACCCACTGCTTAACGGCCAGCTTATCAACAAGGACATTGTAGAGAGGGTTACGATCATGAAGCTTTAGCCAGTTCAGCTTCTCGTTAAAACCTTTTGGATTATCAAGATTGATATTCTTTCCAATCAGCGCCCTATACATTAATTTTAAGTGAATCTCATCAGGCAAGCAGCGAGTCCATCCCCATTTTGAGATTAATGAGTAAGCTCTCATAGGATGCTTCAGATACTGAACTGCTTTACTAATTTTTGCCATTAATTATCTCCGTTGCTCTTACGCAGCCTTTTGGCGGGAAATTGAATTCCACCGGAGGCTGCAAGTTATCGCGATAGCAAAGAAATACGTAATCAGGTTTGGAATCGTTGTGAATAGAGCTCCGCTCGTGAACGCATAGCTTAAAAAGAAAACCTGAATGCAAAGTGAAAGGCGTAGAAAAGCTTTTTGTTGCCCCTCCACAACCCTCGAAATAGTCGTGAAGGTCAATACAAAACTTGTTAGACAGCCAGCAAGAACCAAGGCAGTTCCAAAAAAACCGGTTTCATATAAAAGGTTAAGGAGCTCATTGTGCGCCATATATGTAATAGTAAAACCGTCAGGCCAACGATAGCAGTAGCTAGTCCAGCCATGACCAAATAAGGGCGCCTGGGAAAGGCCATTAAGGGCGTAATTCCAAAGAAAGGTCCTATTGTTAACGTTATCCTCGAAGCTGGTACCGCTGGAAAAGGTTGAATTCAATCTTTCAATTGTCGCCTCAACGCCAGGAACAAGAGGCGCAAGGATGGCCACGGCAAGCAGCATCAATACTGTGACTCCAATAGCCTTTAGATATTTATGGCTATTGCCAGAAAGCAAGTAAACAAAACCAATAGCAAAAATCCCGCACAACAAATGAGCCCTTTTTGTAGTCAAAACAAGAGCAATAAAGAAAATTAACGCAAGAATGCCGTAGAACCGTTTAGCTGAACTTGATTCGCTGCCATAAAAGGACATAGAGGAAGCGAGTATTAAGCCTATCGTGCAGAAAGTTCCATTATGACTATAGTGTGACGCTAAGCCCGATCGATAGTCCATTGCCATTGGCACATTTGAATAAAACGTCGGTTTTATAAAACCAGTATAGAGCTGAGGCGCTACATAGCAGGCAATAGTTGCCAATGCAAAAATGAGTAACACCCCAATAAAAACTTTAACGGCAGGCAGAATCCAATTAGGGTTTTCAACTGCAAAATAACTAATAACAACTACGGAGACAAGGGCAATAGTTGCAGAAAGGTCATAACCACCGCCCAGTACAAATCCGATAGCAGCCATGACAGCAACCGCGCCCCATGGCAATAGCGGCACGATTGCCCTCAGATCAAAGGACATAACCCTGCCACTTCGAACAGCAAGGGCAATCATCAGCATGATGCTCAAAGCAAAAATAACAAAACTAATTCTATAAGTTATCAGAGAAGAGCAATAAGCAAATAAGCAGACGAAAAGAGTTATAACGCCAAACACAAATTCACCTTTGCCCCGCGTCTTCGGGCAATGCAAGCTTAGATACCTCCTCTTGCGAGTAGAAAAATAAGATGACTTGTCTTCCAAGCAAAATAACTAAGAAGAGACTTGCTATCTTCACGAAAATAGTAAGATCAGATGCCGACAACGCTATAGCCCTACAGCGCCTCATGCGTCTCGTAAACGTGCGCGTCAGCCTTGGACGCCTCGGACAGACCGTCGTTGATCTTGGCGCATAGGTCGCAGGTGGAACAGGCGTCGAGCTGCTCCTTGGTCACGCGACCCTCCTCGTAGTCACGGACGACCTTGAGCTCGTGCATGTCGTAGGGTCTCTTGGTGAACAGGGCCTTCACCTTGTGCTTGAGCACCCACCAGCCGGGCTTCCAGATGTACTTGTGCATGGCCGGGCTCACCGAGCCGATCATCCAGCAGTTGCGGTCGCAGTGGCGGACCTTCGCGCGGACCTTCTCGGCCTGGTCGGAGTTCCAGAGCTCGTCCCAGGACTCCTCGTTGAGGTTGCCCATGACCTCCTTGTCCTTGGTGCCGTTGCAGGGCATGACGTCGCCGTAGGGGTCGATGAAGAAGGTGTCGAACGCCATGTCGCACGGCAGCAGGCGCGGCTGGCCGTAGATGTAGTTGATGAGGCCGTGATTGAAGTAGGCGCGGAACCACTTCTTGGGGCTGTTGGACATGAGCAGCTCGTTGACCAGGTCCTCGAAGTTCTTCGCCACCATGGGGCGGTCGTGGATGATGTTCTTGGCCTCGACGAAGTAGAAGCTGTTGTGAAGCGACGCCGTGGCGAACTCCATGCCCAGCTCGTCGGAGATCTTGTAGAGGGGTACAAGGTCGGGCGCGTTGAGGTCCTGCACCGTCATGCCGAAACCGACGTCGGGGTGCTTGAGCTCGACGAGCTTCTTTAGCGTGGCGTAGCCGCGGTTGTAGCCGTTATCCAAGCCGCGGATCTTGTCGTTGGTCTGCTGCAGGCCCTCGATGGAGATGCGGATGCCGACGTTGGGGAACTCCTCGCACAGGTCGATGATACGGTCGGTGAAGAAGCCGTTGGTGGAGATCACGATGCGGTCGGACTTCTTATAGAGCTCGCGAACGATGTCCTTGAGGTCCTGGCGGATGAAGGGCTCGCCGCCGGTGATGTTGGTGAAGTACATCTTGGGGAGCTTCTTGATGGTCTCGATGGAGAGCTCCTCCTCCGGGCGGCTCGGAGCCTTGTAGCGGTTGCACATGGTGCAGCGCGCGTTGCAGCGGTAGGTGACGATGACGGTACCGTTGAGTTTCTTTTCGGCCATGTGGATTAGTCCTCTTTCTTGGCGCATGCAGGATCAAGAATCGCTTCAAGCTTTTCGAGATGGTTCTGCGGTGTATATTTCATTAGCACGGCATTACGACCATTCATACCCTGACGTCTGGCTTCATCCGGATTCTCCAGGTAAAAGGCGATGGTTTTCGAAAGGGCATCAACGTCGCCCAGGGGAAGCACGGACCCAGTCTCCCCGTTCTCCACCAACTCCGGCATGCAGCCGATATCGAAAACAACAACCGGCTTACTATGTGCGTAGGCCTCAAGCACGGTGTTGGGCATGTTCTCAAACCAAGTCGATGGGCAGAGAACGCAAGCGGCGCCGTCAATGAGGCGCTCCTTCTCCTCGCCCTTAACGAAGCCTACGAAATCCACGCGGTCCGATATGCCGGCCTCTTCTACAGCCGTTTTAATTGACGCAGCGTACTCGTCGTCGGTACGACCAGTGATCTTGAGCCTAACACCGCTGTTGCGCATGGCGGCATCTACGGTTAGATCAACGCCCTTTTCGGGACTGATCCTACCAAGATAGAGTGCGTACTTTCCCGCGGCAGGACAGACCTCAGGCCGAGAAGGAGCCGTAGTAAACGTCGGAACAACATTAATCTTCTCCCCTGGTACACCGGACTTCTTGAGAAGGGACGCCGTGAACGCGGAGGGGCAGACGAATGCATCCACATAATCAAACAGGCGCTTGCAGCGGTGGAACTTCATCGACGCGATACGCACTGCAGTTGTGGCCCTCGAGCCATGGCAGCAGGACATATCGGCAGCCTTGGAGTAATCACCGTTGATACAAGCAGTACAGACCTCCCCGTTGCAAAGGAAATCGGAACGGGGGCACATGATGTTAAAATCCGAAAGCCTATGGACAACCCTTACGCCTTCATCGTGACAAGCCTTGAAGATACTCGGGGAAAGCGCGTTAATCTGCTGCAGAACGTAGACGACGTCCGGCCTCTCGTCCCGGATGAGACGTCGCAGATTCTTATACGCCTCGCGGTTATAGAAAGCGCAGGAGAGCAAACGAACGACGTTCTTCGGAGTCTTCTTAACGTTGTTAAAGTAGGCGTCGCCCGACTCGCTCTTCCCATGGGGAAAATAACGAGAATATGGCGTATCCTCATTGAGCGGGCTGCGGACCGAAAACGGAATAACAGTATGCCCGGCGTCTTCGAGAAGGCGCTTAACGTTGAACATATAAATCTCGGGACCGCCCGAGACATAGTAGCGATAATTCGCCAAGATTATCTTCATCGGGCCTCTCCTTGATAAAGCTCGAGGGTCCGTTCGACGACGGAATCCCAGTCATAGTTATTTCTCACGCGCTCGCGAGCGCTCTCGCCGAGCTTGTTGGCCCTTTTCGGATTATCCAGAAGGCCGCGAAGGACGCGAGTAAGCTCAGAAACGTTGCCTTTGGCAAAAGTTGCGCCGGCTCTTCCAAGAACGTCAGCGCATTCGGGCACATCGCTCGTAACGCAACATGTACCGTAGGACATGGCTTCCATAAGAGAAAGTGGCATACCTTCCACATCGGAAGGGAGCACGTAGACACATGCATTCGAATAGAGCTCGGCGAGAAGGTCACCCGTGACGAATCCGGTAAAAATAACGCGCGGGTCAGAACCAGCCCGCTTTCTAAGCTCAATCTCAAATGCATCGGTGTCAGAACCTCCGCCAGCAATGACCAAGCGCTTATCGGTAACGAGCCGACGGAAAGCATCAACGAGCAAATCACAGCGCTTCTCGGGCACCAGTCGGCCAAGATACAAGATGTAGTCTCCACGAGATAGGCCCCAACGCTCAGCGATTAAACTGGCATCAATACGTTCACGGATTTCCACTCCATTGTGTATGAGAGTGGCCTCACGACCGTATTCCTGCTTGAAGTAGCCCTCCGCAGACGACGACAGAACAATCAGCTCATTCGATTGGGTTGCAGCCGCCTTCTCGCCCATCTTGATACAAGTGCTAGCAAGTCGTCCCCACTTGGCCCTCTGCCAGTCAAGACCGTGGATCGTTGCAACGGTGCGAATTCCTGCCCGACGGGCAAGTGGCAGTGGAACACAGGGCCCTTCGGCGTGGTAATGAATCACGTCAGGACGGTCCTTAATCGCCTGTCGAGTCGCAAAATAGGACGAAGAAAGTGCAGCAAGGCCCTTCTTATCAATTGTCTTTACCGGAACAATACGAACACCGTCAACGATGCGCTCGGAAAGGGATGTCGCCTCGCCGGTCATTACGTCGGAGCCGGAGCGATCGTAACATGTAACCTCATGCCCAAGAGCAGCCATACGACGCGCCAGTTCCGAAACAACGACTTCGACCCCACCTTCACGAGAGCCAAACCGCTTATGCTCAATCATTGCGATTCGCACGCTAGCAACAGCCCCCGTAATAGCGCTTATACCACTTGGCGAAGGCCCTCAGGCCGTCCTCGAGCGGCGTCGCGGGCTTGTAACCCAGGTCGCGCTGGAGCGCCGTGGTGTCGGCGTAGGTGACGGGCACGTCGCCGGGCTGCATCGGCACGAGCTGCTTGTGGGCCTCAAAGTCGTAATCGGTGGGAAGCACGCCCTCCTCCACCAGCACGCGCTGCAGCGTGTCGACGAAGTCGAGCAGGTTCTCGGGATGAGAATTACCGATGTTGTAGACGCGGTGCGCGGCGAGGGGCAGCCCGTCCTCGCCCATCTTCACCTCGGGGGCGGCGTCCATGACGCGCCTCACGCCCTCGACGATGTCGTCGACGTAGGTGAAGTCGCGGCGGCAGTCGCCCATGTTGAAGATCTTGATGGTGTCGCCGCGGCGTAGCTTCTCGGTGAAGCCGAAGTAGGCCATGTCGGGCCTGCCCATGGGGCCGTACACGGTGAAGAAGCGCAGGCCCGTGGCGGGGATGGAGTAGAGCTTGGAGTAGGCGGCGGCCATGAGCTCGTTGGACTTCTTGGTGGCGGCGTACAGTGACACCGGAGAGTCAACGCGGTCCTCCTCGGAGAACGGCACCTTCTTGTTGCCGCCGTAAACGGAGCTGGAGCTCGCATAGACCAAGTGCTTCACCGGGTGGTGGCGGCAAGCCTCGAGAACGTTGAAGAAGCCGACGAGGTTGCTCTCCAGGTAGGCGCGCGGGTTCTCGATAGAGTAACGCACGCCCGCCTGGGCGGCGAGGTTCACCACGACGTCGAAGCAGTTCTGGGCGAATAGGCGCTCGATGAGGGCGGCGTCGCACAAGTCGCCACGCACGAAAGTAAAGCGGCTCTCAGGGTCGGCCTCGGCCAACATGCGAAGGCGCGCGTCCTTGATGCCGGGGTCATAGTAGCTGTTGAGATTGTCGAGTCCGACAATCACGTAATCGGTTTCCTCGAGCAGCTTCTTGACGAGGAACGCGCCGATGAAGCCGGCGGCTCCGGTGACGAAGACTTTTTTATTTGCCATTCATACCACCTAGTCTCGTTTGAACAGGTCGCGTGTATAGACCTTGTCCGCCACGTCCGCGAGTTCGTCGCTCCAGCGGTTGGCCACGATCACGTCGCAGCCGGCCTTGAAGGCCTCCAGGTCGTGGGTCACCTCGGAGCCGAAGAACTCCGGCGCGTCCAGCGTGGGCTCGTAGACCACCACGGGCACGCCCTTGGCCTTAACGCGCTTCATGACGCCCTGGATGGAGCTCGCGCGGAAGTTGTCGGAGTTCGACTTCATCGTCAGGCGGTACACGCCAACAACCGGCTTCTCCTTGCCCTCGTAGACGCGGTCCCACACCATCTGCAGCACCTCATCGGCGACGAAGTCCTTGCGGGTGCGGTTGGCATCCACGATGGCCTCGATCAGGTTCTGCGGCACGTCCTTGTAGTTAGCCAGCAGCTGCTTGGTGTCCTTGGGAAGGCAGTAACCGCCATAGCCGAAGCTGGGGTTGTTGTAGTGCGAGCCGATGCGCGGCTCCAGGCACACGCCGTCGATGACGTCGCGGGTGTTGAGACCGCGGACCTCGCAGTAGGTGTCGAGCTCGTTGAAGTAGGCCACGCGCAGCGCCAGGTAGGTGTTGGCGAACAACTTGACGGCCTCGGCCTCGGTGGTGCCCAGCACGAGCTCAGGGATGCCCTTGGAACCGTCGGCGTTCACGCGCTCCAGCTCGGCGGGGTCCGCCCCTTGGGCAAGCAGGCGTGCGAAGCGCTCGGCAGCCGTGACGGCCTCGGTCTCGTCCTTGGGCGCGCCCACCACGATGCGGCTGGGGTGCAGGTTGTCGTAGAGCGCCTTGCTCTCGCGCAGGAACTCAGGGCTGAAGAAGATCTTGCTGTCCCCTAGTCTCTCGCGAAGGCCCGCTGTATAGCCGACGGGGATCGTCGACTTGATAACGATCCAGGCGTCCGGGTTAACCGAGCGCACGGCGGCGATGGCGGCCTCGACGGAGCTGGTGTCGAAGAAGTTCCTGCCCGAGTCGTAGTTGGTGGGCGTTGCGATGACGGCGTAGTCGGCGCCCGTGTATGCCTCTGCAACGTCGACGGTGGCGTGCAGGTCGAGCTTGCGCTCCCCCTCCTTGGCCTCCGCCAGGAAGCGCTCGATCTCGTCGTCCTGGATGGGCGACTGGTAGTTGTTGATCTTCTCGACCTTATCGGACACGATGTCCAGCGCGTGGACCTCGTTGTGCTGCGAGAGCAGGACGGCGAGGGACAGGCCGACATAGCCGGTACCGGCGACAGCGATCTTCATTTTCTTCTCCGATTCGAATCGAGTATTAAAGTTAGGCATTAGTACGCATCGCTCCCGTTGAAGACCTCCAGAACCGTGAGGAGGACGATCTTGAGATCCATGACGATTCCGCGCTTGGCTATGTACTCGAGGTCCCGGCGGACCATGCCGTCGAACCCGGTGGAGTTTCGCTCCGTCACCTGCCAGAGCCCCGTAATACCTGGCTTCACCGCTAGCCTCTGCAGGTCATACTCGGTGTACTCCGCGACATCGTTGGGCAGCGGCGGGCGCGGGCCGACAACAGACATCTGGCCCAGGAACACGTTCAAGAACTGCGGGAACTCGTCGATGGAGTGCTTGCGGATGAACTTTCCGATCTTGGTGACGCGCGGGTCCTCCTTCATCTTGAACATGGCTCCGGCGATCTCGTTTTGCTCTTTGAGCTCTGCGAGACGTTCGTCGGCATCCCTGTACATGGAGCGAAACTTCCACATGCGGAACGTGGTCAGGCTGCCGTCGGGGCGGGTCTGACCCACGCGGATCTGGCTGTAGAAGGGGTTGCCTTCGCTTTCAAGACGAATGGCGGCGGCAAGAATCAGACTGGGGATGGCGATGGCAGCGAGCACGACACCGCTGAACACGATGTAGAACGTGCGCTTCACGGCCCTATAGACAAGGCGCGAGCGGTCCCAGTCCATGATGGATTGCATGGCCCTGTAGCGGCCGGCGCCCTCGCCCCGATCCATGGCCTGAGCAATCAGTGCCGCTCCCGCGGGCGCATTGCTCTCTGTTACTTCTTTAGCAGCCACAGTCAAACTTACGTCCCCGTTGTCCAGGGATCCCCCAATCGGTAAATTCAAAAATGCGAACGAATAGCTGGTGCAACGTCTCCCTTACGTTTTGCTGGGAACGTCAAGCGGTAGCAGCTCCCTAAAAGCAGAGTCGCCTTCGCCCACGTCCACCAGGCACCAGCGCTTATGACGGTCGATCTTCTTAACGCGGGCCTCTTGCCCCACCAAGGGACCCTGCTCTATGTGCAACACGCCGTCTTCTATGCGCGCAATGCTGTTGCGAACCACGCCGTCATCGTCCAGAACGCTGCGGTACCAATCCTGCGCATCGTCCGGCATGGGCATGTACGCCCGCTCCCTACTGCCGGCGATGCGACAGCCAAAGCTCAACTGGGCCAAAGCCCTATCGAGCGCGGCGGCATCGTGCGTGGCGACGAAGAAATATTCCTTGTACATGGGTTTGGTTTGGAGCGACCAGGCGCCGTCCCGTTTAAACCAGAACTCCTTTTGCATCACAAAAGCGTCCTGCATAAGGTTGTGTGGGATAATGCAGCGGACCTTTTCGCAGGTCTCGCGCTCTTTTCCATAGGGGGTGTGAACCAGATACCAGCGGACGCGGCCGTGCTGGCTGTTGGTGATGGCGCCGTTAAATGCGCCCGGCAGCTGCTCTTGGCGCCGTGCCGTCTGTTCCATATTCTCGCCCCCCTCTTTTGGCTTTGCGATGCACGCAAATGCAGGGGCGTTTAGAACAGGCTTCTCGCTCGCAGCTAGGTGCAGTCGCAAAAGTACAGGTTTTTGTAGAGGGGTACGGAGATGTACCTACTAGCAGTACATTTTGCGTAATCTGGGCAAACGCTGATTAATTGCTTGTATAATTGCCTATGTCGAAAGATACGAAAACCTGTACCTTTTTGTGCAACAAAAAAAGCCGCTCAACCAGCGGCTTTTCTTATTTCGGCATGAAAAAGGCGACCGCCCTATGTGGACGGTCGCCTTTATTAATTGTTGTGTTGCTTGCCTTAGGCGCGGGTCTTGATCTCCTCGAGAACCTTGGCAACAAACTCGTCGACGCTCATCTGAACGGTCTCGTTGGAGCGATCGCGGACGGAGATGTTGCCGGCCTCGACCTCCTTCTCGCCCAGGATGAGCATGTAGGGCACACGGTCGATGCTGCGGGCCTCGCGAATCTTGTAGCCGATCTTCTCGTCGCGGTCGTCGCAGACCACGCGAATGCCGGCCTCCTCCAGCTTGGCGCACACCTCGTGGGCGTAGTCGCGGCTCTTCTCGGACACGGGAAGCGCCTTGACCTGCACGGGAGCCAGCCAGGTGGGGAACTTGCCCGCAAAGTGCTCGATCAGAATACCGATGAAGCGCTCGATGGAGCCAAAGCACACGCGGTGAAGCATGATGGGGCGCTTCTTGGTGCCGTCAGCGTCCACGTACTCCAGGTCAAAGTTGAGCGGCATCTGGAAGTCGAGCTGCACGGTACCGCACTGCCAGGTACGGCCGAGCGAGTCCTCCAGGTGGAAGTCGATCTTGGGGCCGTAGAAGGCGCCGTCGCCCTCGTTGACCTCGTAGTCCATGTGCAGCTGCTCCAGAGCGGTGCGCAAGCCCTCCTCGGCGCGTGCCCAGTCCTCATCGGAACCCATGGAGTCCTCGGGGCGGGTGGAAAGCTCTACATGGTACTTAAAGCCAAACTTCTGGTACACGGAGTCGATCAGGTTGACCACGCCCACGATCTCGTCGGTCAGCTGGTCGGGACGCACAAACAGGTGGGCGTCGTCCTGGTTAAAGCAGCGCACGCGGAACAGGCCGTGCAGGGCACCGCGCAGCTCATGGCGGTGCACCAGGCCAATCTCGCCGGCGCGGATGGGCAGCTCGCGGTAGGAGTGCGGCTTGGAGGCATACACCAGCACGCCGCCCGGGCAGTTCATGGGCTTAATGCAGTACTCTTCGTCGTCGATGACGGTGGAGTACATGTTGTCCTTGTAGTGGTCCCAGTGGCCCGAGGTCTTCCACAGCTGCTTGTTCATGATGAGCGGCGTGGAGATCTCCACGTAGCCGGCCTTGTGGTGGATCTCGCGCCAGTAGTCCAGCAGCGTATTCTTAAGGATCATGCCGTTGGGCAGGAAGAACGGGAAGCCGGGGGCCTCGTCACGCATCATAAAGAGATCCATCTCGCGGCCGATCTTGCGGTGGTCGCGCTTCTTGGCCTCCTCCAGCATGTGCATGTGCTCGTCGAGCTCTTCCTTGGTGGCAAAGGCGACGCCGTTGATGCGGGTGAGCATCTTGTTGTCCTTGTCGCCCTTCCAGTAAGCGCCCGAGACGCCGGTGAGCTTAAAGGCCTTCAGCGCCTTGGTGTAGCAGATGTGGGGGCCGACGCACATGTCGATGTAGTCGCCCTGCTGGTAGAAGGTGATGCGGGCATCATCGTCCAGGTCGCCGATGTGCTCGACCTTGTACTTCTCGCCGCGCTCCTCCATAAGGGCGATGGCCTCGGCGCGGGGCTTCTCGTACACGAAAAACTTGAGGTTCTCCTTGACGATCTTTTTCATCTCGGCCTCGATCGCGGGGAAGTCGTCCTCGCTGATCTTGACGCCCTCGGGCAGGTCGACGTCGTAGTAGAAGCCGTTGTCGGTCGCGGGTCCGTAGGCAAAGTCGGCCTGGGGGTACAGGCGCTTGATGGCCTGCGCCATGATGTGCGCAGCAGAGTGGCGGATGACGTGCGTGACCTCGTCCTGCGGGAGCTCGGCCACCGAACCGTCATTGTAGAGTGCCTTCATGGGTATGTTTTCTCCTCTCGGATGCCTGATGCAAGTGCGTGCGATGCGCTCGGCGTTTTTGACTTGCATCATTATAGGCAGGTTGCCTTGGTATACAAGCGCCCGCCGCACTTCGTC